>Ga0255139_1000010_pt1 | contig 111013 bp, 118 predicted proteins | sample Law_Colum_RepB_8_FD_188549 | JGI IMG/M metagenome (GOLD analysis project Ga0255139, IMG submission 188549) | Freshwater microbial communities from St. Lawrence River, New York, United States - Law_Colum_RepB_8d | ecosystem: Environmental > Aquatic > Freshwater > River | place: USA: New York...
GGCGAATGCCCCCGCCCCGCCCCCGGCTGGTCAGCAAATAACCATCGGCCGCCAGCGTCATGACAATTTTGGTCAAGTGGCTTTTGGAGATGCCGTGCTGGTCTGCAATCGCCTGAATGGTCGCCACCGTCTGCTGCGACTCGCATTGCGCGCAGTACATCAGCACCCGCAAGCTGTAGTCGGTCCAATGGGTCAGTCGCATGGTGATGAAGTCCTGGTTGGGGCGGCGGATGCCTTAAATGTGCATAACGGGTGCATTTTATGAGGAACATCGAACCCATGTTGGGGCTCATGCGGTCTGTGTGAGCTTGCTCTTTATCTTGTCGCCCACCATTGAAGCCTCAGCCCCGCAATCCACTCAAGCTATTGGCACCGCTACAGCAGGCCCATCCTTTCCCGCCAGTTCAGCGAAGAAGAACAATGTCGCGTTCCCGGGTTCGCCAAAAAATGAGCCACGAGGAAAAGTGGAAACTGCACAACGGTTGCTGAACGACCCCTTGGGGTCAGGTTGAAACGGTGGCCTTTCTGCGACTCGGTTCGGACAGAAGTTGTCTTCGGTAAATTCGCCATAGAGGTCAGGTCTAGGCTGGAAGCGGACCATCAGCTAGCGCATGTGTCCGTCGGTATCCGACCCCAAGCCGTCATCGGGGCTGCGACAAAGCAGTCAATCGCGCGGTCCTTTTCTTTGAAGGCATATCAAGCTCCGCTGCAATTTGATTTGCTAGTGTGCTTGTAGGCTAATTTTCCTAGGCTCGCAAATTATGTTAAAGTAATTCATCAATTACTTATTTATGATCGTTAACACAAGAGTCAAGCTCAAAACCGAAGACCGCCAGGCAGAACTGATCCAGGCGGCCTTGGAGTTGGCTGCTGAGCGCAGCCCGATCGAAATCACCACGGGTGATCTGGCTAATGCCATCGGCATCACCCAAGGGGGAGTTTTCAGGCATTTCGACAGCAAAGAGACCATCTGGCTGGCTGTTGTCGATTGGGCGCACGAGACCTTGATGGAGCGGCTACAGCAAGCAGCTCAAACTCGTCAGGCTAACGCTTTGCAGGCTCTGCGGGCCGTGTTCATGGCCCACATCAATTTTGTGGAGCAGTACCCGGGCGTTCCACGTCTTGTTTTTCAGGAGCTGCAGCATGCCAAAACCACCCCGCTCAAGACAAGGGTGCAGCACCTTATGGCCGACTACCGGACTTTGATCGCCCAATTGCTGACCCGAGCCCGTGAAGAGGGTCTACTGGCATCCGAGGTGGACCCCGCGTCAGCTGTGGTCCTCTTCATGGGAGCAGTTCAGGGACTCGTCATTCAGTCTCTGGTTACTGGCAAGCTGCGCGACTTAGCGAGCCAGGGGAAAGCCGTATTCAACCTCTATGAGGCAGGTCTCTTGCCCAAACAAAGAAACTGACGAAAGTAGCACCGATGACATTCAGAAAAATCAATAAGCGGCAAGTCTTGGTCGCGACCGGTGTAGTGATGGTGCTCATGGCTGTAGGATTTATTGCGACTAATGTGGGGCCACTCGCCCCCATCAATGTCACAGTAATACAAGTCAAGAGTGAAAGCTTGAGACCCTCAATTTTCGGTGTTGGCACTGTCGAAGCTCGTCAGAGCTGGTTGATGGGACCCACGATGGCTGGGCGTGTCTTGCGCGTGCATGTCGATGTGGGGCAATCGGTCAAAGCAGGTCAGCTTCTTGCCGAGATGGATCCGGTGGACCTGGACCAGCGCCTGCAGGCGCAAGAAGCTGCCTTGTCCAAGGCCAGCAGTGTGCAGACAGCAGCTCAGGCACAACTGGCCGATGCCAGAGCACGGCGCGATCTGGCCACCACCAATCTGAACCGGCAAAAGGAACTGGCCCGTCAGAACTTCATCAGCCCGTCTGCGCTAGAGGGGCGCGAGCAGGAACTCAAGTCTGCTCAGGCTGCCTTCGAAGCAGCCCAGGCCAACTTGCAAGCAAGCCGACAGGACGCCCAGCGCTTGCAGGCCGAGCGCGCTGCCGCCGTGCAGCAAAAACAGAACACCCGCTTGATCGCCCCCGCCGATGCGGTGGTGCTAAGCCGCGATGCCGAAGCCGGCAGCACGGTGGTGGCGGGCCAGGCCGTGGTCCGGTTGGCAAATCCCGCCAGCCTCTGGGTGAAGCTGCGTGTGGACCAGGCGCGCTCAAGCGGTCTCGCAGTGGGTTTGCCGGCCCAGATCACCTTACGCTCGCGGATGCAGCAGGTGCTGGCCGGCCGGGTGGAGCGGGTGGAGCTGCAGGCCGATGCAGTGACCGAGGAGCGCATCGCACAAGTGATGTTCGACCAGATTCCAGCAGCGCTGTCGATCGGTGAGATGGCCGAAGTCACGCTTCAGTTACAAGAGACAGACTCAGCTTTGGTCGTGCCGCAGGCCAGTGTGCAGACGCACCAAGGCCGTACAGGCGCGTGGCGGCTTAAAGACGGCGCGCTGGACTTTGTGTCCGTGCAGTGGGGCGCGTCCAGCCCGGACGGTCGCGTGCAAGCCCTGAGCGGCCTGGCCTCGGGCGACACGGTAGTGGTCTACAGCGACAGGCCCTTGTCGGTTGGGACCCGCTTCAAGGTGGTGGACGCGCTGGTTAAAAAGGCACAGCCATGATCAGCTTGGCTGCGCGCGACATTCAGCACAGCTGGGCCAAGTTCGTGCTCACCGGGCTGGGGCTGGGTTTGCTCATTGGCGTGACGCTGACCATGGCCGGGGTGTTTCGCGGCATGGTTGACGATGCGCAGGCCCTGCTCAACAACAGCGGTGCCGACCTCTGGGTGGTTCAAAAGGACACGCAGGGGCCGTACGCAGAATCGTCCAGCTTGAAGGACGATGTGGTACGCAGCATTGCGGGCATGCCAGGGGTGGCCATGGCGGCCAACATCACTTACTTCACCATGCAGGTCAAGGCCGTGGGGGGTAAGGAAGCCCGGGCCATGGTTGTAGGGATCGCGCCTGGAATCGCCGGTATGCCTGGGCAACCGGGCCATTTGTTGGCAGGCCGGCATCTCACACGCAGCCACTACGAGGCAGTTGTGGACATCAAGACCGGACTGACGCTGGGCGACAAGGTGCAAATCCGGCGTCACACCTACGAGGTGGTAGGCCTGACGCGCCGCATGGTCTCATCCGGTGGGGATCCGATGGTGTTTATCCCCATCAAGGACGCGCAGGAAGCGCAGTTCCTCAAGGACAACGACGCGATCGTGAACGACCGGGTGCGCACAGCCGCCAACCCCGCCTTCAATCGGCCGGCAGTGCCGGGCCTGCTTGATGCAGTACAAAACCTGCAGACCAGCAGCCGCAACGTCAATGCCGTGCTGGTGCGAGTGGCCGATGGCTGGAGTGCAGAGCGTGTGGCCGAGCCGATCCAGCACTGGAAGCACCTGACCGTGTTCACTCGTGCAGACATGGAAGACATCCTGGTGGACAAACTAATTGCCACCTCGGCCAAACAGATCGGCATGTTCCTGGCCATCCTGACGGTGGTGAGTGCGGCGATTGTGGCGTTCATCATCTACACCATGACGCTGGGCAAGATCCGCGAGATCGCAGTGCTCAAGCTGATCGGCACCCGCAACCTCACCATCGCGGCCATGATCTTGCAGCAAGCGCTGGGCCTAGGGGTGATCGGCTTTGTGGTCGGTAAGGTGGCGGCCACGATTTGGGCACCAGTGTTCCCTAAGTTTGTTTTGCTCTTGACGCAAGATGCGATTGTTGGTTTTGGGGCAACGATGCTCATCTGTGCACTGGCCAGTACGATGGCTATTCGAGTTGCCTTGCGTGTTGATCCGGCGCAGGCCATCAGTTGAGGTGTACGACATGACATACCAAACAGGTGGCATCCGTATCGAGAATTTGCGCAAAGTCTATGGACATGGAGACACGGCTGTAGAGGCTTTGAAAAGCGTCAATATGCAAGTTTCTCCAGGTGAGGTGGTTGGACTTGTTGGACCTTCTGGCTCAGGTAAAAGTACGCTACTCAAATGTTTAGGTGCCATCATCGAGCCTACGTCAGGCCGAATGACTTTAGGCAATGAAGTGATTTTCGAAGATGGCTGGAAGATCCCAGACTTACGAACCTTACGCCGTGATCGGATTGGGTTTGTGTTCCAAGCGCCGTACCTCATTCCTTTTTTGAACGTCACTGATAACGTTGCATTGCTGCCTATGCTGGCTGGCGTCCCCAATGAAATTGCTAGAAATCGAGCACTTGAATTGTTGTCCTCTTTGGATGTGTTACATCGCGCAAAGGCTGAACCTTCTCAACTATCTGGTGGTGAGCAGCAACGAGTGTCAATCGCCCGCGCTTTGGCAAACAAGCCGCCAGTGATATTGGCTGATGAGCCAACCGCACCGCTTGACAGTGAGCGGGCGCTGTCTGTCATTCGAATTCTCAACGACATGGCCCGTCTTGCACAGACGGCCATCATCGTGGTGACACATGACGAAAAGATCATCCCAACCTTCAAGCGCATCTATCACATTCGTGATGGACAGACGGTGGAGGAAAAAGGTGAGGGACGCTCTCTTGATTAACTTAGGAGAGCTACGTTTTATTTGTAAAACATTAGCGACCAGTTTTGCTGCTACCCCATTGATCCATGATGCGCTGGTCGCGCGCTGTTTCAGCCTCAATCGAGTCTTGGGGAAGTTGCTTCAAACATTCCTCCAGAGCCTGCGGGTCCAGCTTTTCGACCTTTTGCGGCTTTGCCCGTACTTGAGGTGATTTGCCATCCCATGCGAACGGGTTACGGAATACAGGCGGGTCTGGCAAGCAGTCTTCCTTGTAGCTTGGAGGACCGTCTGATGCGAAGGGTGTGAACGAAATAGTTTTTTCAAATATCAAGGGCTTACCGGTAGGAGTAGGAGGCAAGGCAGGCATGGACTCGACTGCCTGTCGGGCCAATCGCTCGGCCACTTCAGAGGTCGTCCACAGCGTTTCCAGTTTGGCGAGCGTGCCATCAGGCGCAATCTCTATTCTGAAACGCACGAAGCCCTGATCAGGGCCCTCAACCGCCGGCCCCATCATGCTGCGAACCTGTTGCCCCCAGCTGTAGCGGTAGCCCTTGCTGTTTTTGTTTGTGTATTTGGCCGCAAAGGCCCATTCGTCAGCCGTGGGCGCGGGCGGGGCAGCCATGCGGGCTGGTTCTTTAGCTGGCGGTGGCTTATCTTGCGAGTCAGCGGCTTCAGTAATGACTGGTGGTTTCTCGGCCGATGGCTTCGCCACTGGCGAATGTTCTTGATCCTTGGAAGGCACTTGCTCTTGCGGCGGCGGCAAGATTTGCATGAAGACGACTTGGGTATCAGGCGGCGCTTTCTGTGTGGTGCGAAAGCCAAATTGATAACCACTGGCCAGAGCGAAGACCGCCGCATGCAGTCCCAAGCTGAAGGCTATAGCCAAGACATGCGAGCGATCAGTTGCACGCATGCGTGTCAATAACTGTTAGTCTTGAGCGATCAAGTCAGTGCTTGGGCGCAGCACCACTGGCTCGTGCGTTGGCGTCAAGACCACCTTTGGCTTTCCACTCGGCGTATCCACCCTGGAGAATCTTGACGTTTTCCCAGCCCGACACGCGCAGCGCAAAGCCTGCCTGGGCAGACAGACTGCCTGTGTTGCAATAAATCAGCACAGCTTTGTCCTTAGGGATGCTTGAACTCTTGGCCAGGACCTGGCGCCACTCGATGTTGACCGCCCCAAGCATGTGCTCTTTGGCAAATTGCGCGGCGTCCCGTGCGTCGATGATCATCATCTTGCTGTACTCGCTCTTGGGAATTTGCTCTGCAAAAATGGTGCCGCCACCGTAATCCACAAACTCCAGGTAGCCTGACAATTCGTCCATCAGCTTGGCTTTGTCATTGGCGACAGCAGGCGCACCAGCCAACAGGATGAGCATTGCGGTGCAGAGTAGTTTTTTCATAGTTGCATATTCCATAAGCGACGTCTAATATTATTGCTCAAGCAACGCATCCACAGTCAGGTGCTACATGGTTCATCCAACCGACCATTGGGAAAACATCTATCGAAGTAAAAGTTTTGATGCGGTGAGTTGGTACGCGCCTCATCTGGGCGAGTCACTGCGCCTGATTGAACAACTGTGCCCAGACAAGACTGCAGCTATTGTCGATGTTGGTGGAGGTGAGTCCACCTTGGTGGATGATCTTTTGCACCGTCACTGCCTTGACCTGTCGGTGCTCGACATTTCCGCAGCTGCGATCGATTTCACCAAACGCCGTCTAGGCGCGAAAGCTCAGCAAGTGAACTGGCATGTTGGGGACATCACGCGCTACAACTTCGGAGACAAGAAGTTTGACCTTTGGCACGACCGTGCGGTGTTTCATTTCTTGACCGATCCAGCCGCTCGGCAGGCAATGTTGATCTGGTATGAGGCTCAGTCAAGCCCGGCGGATACGTGCTCATGGCCACGTTCGGCCCGAACGGGCCTTTGCAGTGCAGCGGGCTGCATGTGGCCGTATGCAGTTGGTCGAGCGGTAGACGCCTAAGACCGCTCCCGCTGCCAACCGGACAGTGAGCGAGGCTGAACCGTTGTCTGCTTTCGGTCGGCGAGACTAACCGTTCAGCTTCACCCGCAAGCCCCCACAAACCCGCACTGCGTGCAGTATTCGCAGCCGTCTTTCTTGATGACGGCATACGCGCCACAGTCGGGGCATTTCTTGCCAGCCATCACGCCGCTGGCCGGGGCGGCGGTGGCGGGTGCTTCCACTTCGGGCAGGGGCAGCGTCATCTGGCCCGCTGTGCCTTGGCGCTGTGTGCGCAGTTCCAGAATGTTCTGGATCGCCCAGGCGATGGCTGCCACTTCGGAGTCGTGCCACAGGGGTACGCGGGTGCCGTCTTCGCGCACCTTGTGGCCACAGCGCACGGGGCCGCGGTCCCAGGCCACTTTGCGCATGTCCGACAGGGCACGCTCCAGAAAGCCGCCACGCGCCGCCAATGACAGCAAGCGCATGCTGGCCGTGATCCACTGCTGCGATTCGCCGCTCTGGCCCACGGGCATGAAAAATTCAATCGCCCTGTCCACCGTGCCTTGGCCTTCGCCGCGTGAAATCGGCAAGAAAGACACGATCAGGTACAGCGACTTGGCACCCTCGCTGGTCCAGTATTCGATTTTTTCGGCCACGGCATCCAGCGCGCCCAAGGGGCGGCTTTCGATGACGGTGCGCATCGGGTCCACCACGGCGGCAATGGGCGCAACTGTGGTCGCATTCACAACCGATGCTGCAACCGGTGCTGCAACCGGTGCTGCAGCGGGCTCGGTGGGTTTGACTTCGAGCACCGCACCCAGAATGCTGTTGGGCCGGTAGGTGGCCAGGCCCTTGAGGCGCGCCGTCCAGGCCTGCAAATACAGCTGCTTGAAGTCCTCGTAGGGGTAGTCGGCCGCCACGTTCACCGTCTTGGAGATCGAGGTGTCGATGTAGGGCTGCACCGCCTGCATCATGGCGATGTGGTCCTCGGCGCTCATCTCCAGCGCGCCCACAAAAGCAGGCGGCAACTGCGCCGTGTCACCGCCCAGCGCCTTGTACAGGCGGTAGGCGTGGTCCTGCACCTCGTATTCGCTGCGCGTGCCGTCGGCCTCGCGCTTTTTGCGGGTGTAGGTCCAGCTGAAGGCGGGCTCGATGCCATTGGAGGCGTTGTCGGCAAAAGCCAGGCTCACGGTGCCGGTGGGCGCGATGGACAGCAGGTGGCTGTTGCGCAGGCCGTGTTTCTTGATCTGCTTTTTGATCTCGTCGGGCAGGCGGCTGGCAAAAGTGCCTTCGGCCAGGTAGGTCTTTGCGTCGAACAACGGGAAAGCACCCTTTTCCACCGCCAGCTCGACCGAGGCCAGATAGGCCGAGTCGCGCATGCATTGGGCAATGCGGCGCGCCATCTCGCGGCCTTCGGGCGCGTTGTAGGGCAGGCCCAGCATGACCAGGGTGTCGCCCAAGCCAGTAAAGCCCACGCCGATGCGGCGCTTGGCATGCGCCTCGCGTTCCTGCTGCGGCAGCGGCCAGTGGGTGAGCTCGAGCACGTTGTCCAGCGCCCGCACCTGCAGCGCCACGCTTTGCGCAAAGGCTTCAAAGTCAAAGCAGGCCGCACCGCCGTGGCCAAAGGCATGGCGCACGAACTTGGGCAGGATGATGGGGCCGAGGTCGCAGCAGCCATAAGGCGGCAAGGGTTGCTCGCCGCAGTTGTGCACCACCAGGCCGTTGGCGTCAAAGGCGTGCACGTCGCTCACGGTCACGTCGTAGACCGGCTCTTCGCCACAGGGCACCAGGGCCGAGACGGTGACGGTGAAGCGCTCGCGGTTCAGGTCGCGCTTGTAACCGGCCAGCGCCGCCTGCAGGCGATCGGCCTTGTCGGTATCGGCAAAGCCCACGCGCTCGGCGAAGGTGCGCAGGTTTTCGCCGCTGATGACCAGCTCGTGCTGGGCTTGGGTTTCGTACGCTTGCTGCTCGCCTTTGCCGTCCGGCAAGAGGCGCAGGCCGGCGGGGCGGCGCCCGATGTAGAGCGTGCTCACAATGCCCAGGCGCTGCAGCATGCGCTGGGCGCTGCGCAGCAGGGCGTCGTCGCTTTGCGACAGACGCACGCTCACGCCTTTGCTCTGGCTGCCTTGCACGCTGCCATCGGCGTCAAACAGGCCGCGCAGCAGGCCGGCATAAAAGTCGGACGACTGGCGCTCGATGTCGGGCGTGAGGGTCTTGGCGCTGGGTTTGAGGCCCAGGCTCAGAGCCAGATAGCGCAGGCTGGCGCTGGCCATGCGGCGCTCGCCGCGGCCGGCCACCGGGCGCTGAAAACCCGAAAAGTCGGCACGGTGCGGCAGGCTGGCCATGGCGGCCTCGGCCGCTTCGATCACGCCGTCGGCGCCGCTTCGGGCCACCACGGCCCCGCCCTGCCCCACGGCGCGCAGTTCGGGCGCCCAGACCGAGATCACGGCCTTGTCGGCCTTGAGCGTGCCGGCGCCAATCAGCAGGCCCATCAGATAACCCTGCGCTTCGGTGCCCGGGCCGTCCCAACCGAAGGCGGCGCGGTGGTCATTGAGCACGATCTGGTCGCCGGGCTGCAGGCGCTCGGCCGGGGTCCAGTCCAGTGTCTGGGTGTAGCGGGTTTGCTGCGCCACGCGGCGCACGCGGTGGTTGGCCGTCAGGCGCAGGCGCTGACCTTCGCGGGTCTGCAGCTCGAACACCGGCTTGGTGCCGGTGGCAAAAAAGCCGGCACTCTCCACCGGGTAAGCCTGGCCATTGACCAGGGCCTTGAAGGGCTGGCCGATCAGCTCGTGCACCTGACGGGCACCCGCATCGGTCATGACCCAGGTGTCGGCCGTCACGCAAGGGTTGGTGGCATTGATCGACTCCAGCGCCCGCAGGTTGTTGTCGGTCTGGATGCGGTCCAGGAACAGGATGCCGGGCTCGGCAAAGTCGTAGGCCGACTTCATGATGGTGTCCCACAGTTCCTGCGCGGGCAGCGTGCGGTAGATCCACTGGCCGTCGGCGCGCTGACAGGCGCCCTGTTTGACCTGATCAGCACCGGGTTCGGCCGGGTGCACCAGTGCCCAGTCGGTGCCTTGCTGCACAGCGGTGATGAAAGCATCGGTCACGCCCACCGAGACGTTGAAGTTGTTCCAGCGGCCCGGCGTGCGCTTGGCGGTGATGAATTCGAGCACGTCCGGATGGTCGATTCGCAGCACGCCCATCTGCGCGCCGCGGCGGGCGCCGGCGCTCTCGACCGTGGCACAGGAGTGGTCAAACACATTGATGTAGCTGCAAGGGCCCGACGCGGTGGATGCCGTGCCCTTGACGCACGCCCCCTTGGGGCGGATGCGCGAGAAGTCATAGCCCACGCCACCGCCACGGCGCATGGTCTCGGCGGCTTCGCGCAGCGCTTCATAGATACCTGGGTGGCCGTCGTCATCGGTGCCCTGGATGCAGTCGCCCACGGGCTGCACAAAGCAGTTGATCAACGTGGCCTGGATGCCGGTGCCTGCCGCGCTCATGATGCGGCCAGCACCAATGGCACCCGCGTCGAGGTTGCGGCGGAATTGGGCTTCGTATTGCGCACGCAGCTCGGGTTTTTCCACACTGGCGAGCGCTCTGGCCACGCGGTCGTAGAGCTGCTCAATGGTGGTTTCACCGTCCTTGAGGTACTTTTCGCGCAGCACGTCGGTGCTGATGGGCTGGGGTGGCAAGGTGGGCCGGACGCCCGTCAAACAGGGATCTTCAGCAAGGCGGTTCATGAGGTGTTTCCTTCAAAAAAAGGTTTTGTATCCGTGCATCAGGCCGACAGATGCGGCGGTGCACGCATTTGCTCGGGGGTGGTGAAGTAGGCAGCGGTTTGCCCCATGCGCTCACGCGCTTTGTGCAGCTCGTGCCGGGCCAGGGTGCGCAAATGGACTTCATCGGGGCCGTCCATGAGGTGCATGGCGCGGCCCCAGGTCCAGAAATACGCCAGCGGCGTGTCGGGCGACAGGCCCATGGCCCCAAAGACCTGCATGGCGCGGTCGACCACACGGGTTTGCAGCCGCGCCGCCACGACCTTGATGGCCGAGACCTGGGCGCGCAACTCGGCGGCAGGCGCCTGGCCCACATCGAGCATCCAGGCGGTCTTGAGCACCAACAGCCGAGCCTGGTCGATCTCCAGCCGGGACTCGGCCAGCCAGTCCTGCACATTGGACTGGTCAGACAAATGCTTGCCAAAGGCGCTGCGCTCCAGCGCCCGTTCGGTGGCCATCTCCAGCGCCAGCTCGCACTGGCCAATCGTGCGCATGCAGTGGTGCACACGCCCCGGCCCCAGCCGCGCTTGCGCCATGGCAAAGCCCTGCCCCCATGCGCCCAACAAATGGTCTTGGGGCACGCGCACCTGACGGAACACGATTTCGCAATGGCCTTCGGGTGCCAGGTGGTGCACCACCGGGATGTTGCGCACCACCTCAACGCCCGGCGTATTCAGCGGCACCAGCACCATGCTGTGCTGCTGGTGTGCGGCCTGCTCGGGCGCATCCGCATTTCGGCACATCACGATCAGCACTTGGCAACGCGGGTGCGCCGCGCCGGTGATGAACCATTTGCGGCCATTCAAAACCCAGTCATCGCCGTCCGCACGCAGGGTGGTTTGCAGATTGGTGGGGTCAGACGAAGCCACATCGGGCTCGGACATGGCAAAGGCCGATCGGATCTCGCTGCGCAGCAAGGGGGCGAGCCAAGTCTGCTTTTGGGCATCGCTGGCAAAGCGGTGCAGCAGTTCCATGTTGCCGCTGTCGGGTGCGTTGCAATTGAAGACCTCGGCCGCCCAAGGCAAACGGCCCATGGTTTCGGCCAGCGGGGCGTAGTCCAGGTGGCCAAGGCCCGTGCCCGGCTCGTTCGCCTGCAAGCCCGGCAAGAACAGGTTCCACAAACCTTCTTCCTGCGCCAGCGCTTTCAGGTCGTCCATGAACGGGGGCGGAAACACGCCGTCTTTCACGCACTGGTGCCAAGCCGCGTTGTACGGCAAGAGGTAGCGGTCCATGAAGGCCTGCAGGCGTTCGTGCCACTGGCGTGCTTGGGGCGACGGCGAGAAATCCATGTCACATCTCCAGACAAAACCCACCACAGCGTGCCTCATTTGGCGTCCGGACGCCAGCACATGGCACGGCAAAGACCTGAAGCGCAGCATGGTAAATATTCACAAAGAATGAATCTTATATCATAATAGATTCACGTCCAATGAATATTTAAAGGAAATGCCATGACTTCAGCCATCCAATCCCAACAAAGCATCGGCTCCATCGCCGTCCAGATTCCCGGCGCGACCGCCATCTTTCGCAAGCTCAAACTCGACTTTTGCTGCGGTGGACAACAGCCCTTGGCCAAAGCCTGTGCCGACAAAGGGCTGGACACCGAGCAGGTGCTTCAAGCCATCCAGGCGCTGGAACATCAAGCCGATCTGCCTGCAGCGCCCTCGCCGACAGCGCTGATTGACCACATCCTGCAGCGCTACCACGAGGTGCACCGCCAGCAACTGCCCGAGCTGATCCGCATGGCCCGCCGCGTCGAAGCCGTGCACCGCGACCACCCGCAAGTGCCGCACGGCCTGGCCGACCACCTGGAAACCATGGAGCAGGAACTGCTGGAGCACATGGCCAAGGAAGAACAGATCCTGTTCCCCATGCTCAAACAGGGCGGCCACCCGATGGCGGTGCACCCCATCGGCATGATGCGCCACGAGCATGTGAGCCACGGCGAACAGATCGAACGGCTGGCCGAGTTGACCACCCAGCACCAGCCGCCCGCAGGCGCCTGCAACACCTGGCAGGCGCTGTATGCCGGCACGGCACGCTTGACTGAAGACCTGATCGAGCACATCCACACCGAGAACAACCTGCTGTTCCCGGTGTTCGAAGGTCAGGCGCAGCACTGACATGGCCACCCCCGCGATGAACGCCGCGCCAGGCGACTGGCTGGCACAGGCTGCAGCCGCTGGCCTGCGCCCGCTGCACATCAAAGGCAAGACCCTGCTGCCCATCGTGCAGGGCGGCATGGGCGTGGGCGTGTCCGCCTCCGGGCTGGCTTCGGCCGTGGCCCGGCTGGGCGGCATAGGCACCATTTCGTCGGTCGATCTGCGCCGCCGCCATCCGGACCTGATGGCGCAAACCGCGCACCTCGACAAGGAAGCCGATGCGCGCGAACGCATAGACACCGCCAACCTGATCGCGCTGGACCGCGAAATCCGCAGCGCTCGCCAAGCCTCGCAAGGCCGGGGCGCGATCGCGGTCAACGTGATGAAAGCCCTGAGCGCCTACGAAGCCTATGTGAAGCAAGCGCTGGAGAGCGGTGCCGACGCGCTGGTGGTGGGCGCTGGCCTGCCGCTGGATCTGCCCGAACTGGCACGCGAACACCCAGAGGTGGCACTGATCCCCATCCTGTCGGACGCACGCGGCGTGCAGCTGCTGGTGCGCAAATGGGAAAAGAAAGGCCGCCTGCCCGACGCCATCGTGATCGAGAACCCACGCCTGGCGGGCGGTCACCTGGGTGCAGCCAAAGTGGCCGACCTGGGCGATGCGCGCTTTGACTTTGACGTGGTGATTCCGCAGGTGCGCGAGTTCTTCAAACAGGCGGGTTATGAGCAGGACATCCCGCTGATCGCTGCAGGGGGCATCGACAGCCACGCCGACATCGTGCGCCTGCAGGCACTCGGTGCGGCCGGGGTGCAGCTGGGCACCGCCTTTGCCGTGACCGAAGAATGCGATGCGTCCGAAGTCTTCAAGCGCATCCTGGCGCAGGCCAAACCGCAGGACATTGTGGAATTCGTCAGCGTGGCCGGGCTGCCGGCCCGCGCCGTGCGCACGCCCTGGCTGGACAAATACCTGCGCATCCTGCCCATCCTGCAGGAACGCGCCCACCCCAAGGCCAAATGCAATATGTCGTTTGACTGTCTGCAAACCTGCGGCCTGCGCGATGGCATTTCGGGCATCGGCCAGTTCTGCATCGACCAGCAACTAGGGCATGCGATGGACGGCGATGCCGAGCGCGGCCTGTTCTTCAGGGGCGCCGGGCGCCTGCCCTTTGGCGAGCAGATCCGCGGTGTGGCCGATCTGGTGCGGCACCTGCTCACGCCTTTAGCGGTGACCTGAGGCAACCGTGCGCCTGCGCAACAGCATCACCTTACTTCATGCCCCGCGCCTGCTTTTGCGCAGGCCGCTCCACACAAGCATGCAGCCAGCTTGAGACCGCCGGGTATTGCGCCAACAGCGCACCCGCCGGACGTATCCAGCTGGCCACACTGGCCACGCACACGTCAGCCACGGTGAAACGGTCGGCGGCCAGAAAGTGCTGCCCTTGGGCGTTTTGGGTTTGCAGGTGTTTTTCCAAAACAGCCAGCGGCACTTTCAGGCGATTTTCCGCTTGTTCAGCCAGCTCGGGCTTGCGCTGGTCTGCCGGCATGGCCATGCGGTGCATCAGCACGGTGAGCGCGTCTTTTTCCAGCTCGGTGACGGTCCAGAAACTCCAGCGCAGGGCTTCGGCTTCTTCGCGAGGTGTGGCGGGCGTGACCGACTGACCATCGGCCTGGCCATGCACGCGGGCGATGTACAAAGCACAAGCCATGCTCTCCCACACAGTGACCACGCCTTCAGGGCGCTCGTCCACCACCACCGGGATGTGGCCATTGGGGTTGAGCGCCAAAAACTCGGGCGTGCGGGTCGCACCAGCGGCATAAGGGGTGGCGATGTGCTCAAACGGCACCCCCAGCTCCAGCGCGGTCCATAAAGGGCGTGCAGCGCGCGATGCACCAATGCCGTAAATCTTCAAAGTCATGTCGGTCTCCTCAAGGTTGGTATTCGGGCCAGCAGGCACACAAGGCGTGCAAGTCTCGCACTTCCAAGTGTGGGCGTGTGTCGCCATGGGTCCAGTCGTGGCCTTCGCGGTTGAGCCAGGCCACTTGCATACCAGCGGCCAGCGCTCCTACGCAGTCGGCGTGGGCGTCATCGCCAATGTGCAGCACCTCGTGCGGGGCAACACCTGCGGCCTCGGCACCTGCCACAAAAATCCGCAAATCCGGCTTGGCCACCCCCAGCGACTTGGCGCTGACACTGGCATGGAAGTGCTGACCAATACCCACGCGGTGCACATCGGCATTGCCATTGGACAGCGCCACCACCGGGTAGCGCTGACTCCAGAACGCCAAGGCGGGCAGCGCGTCGTCAAACAGATCGACCCGCTGGCGCTCGGCAAAGAAGACCTCAAACGCGGGCTCGGCGAGATGCCCAGGGTCACCGGCTTGCAGCAGCAAGGCTCGGATGGCCTCCAAGCGCAAAAAAGACAGGTCATGCGCCCGGTCGGCATGGCGGGCGTTGATCTCGGCGCGCACGGCTTTTTTGATTTCGGTTTGGCCAGACAGCGCCGCCGTGGCGGGCGCGTGCTGCACCAGCCAATCGGTCAGCACCTGTTCGGCGCGGTGAATGGTGGGCCAGACGGGCCACAAGGTGTCGTCCAGATCAAGGGTAATGGCGCGGATGCGAGAGAGGTCGAGCATGGTGAGGGAGAATACCCGACATGGCATTCAACAAAGAACCCTCCTTCCAGCATGGTCAGGCCGCCAAAACGGCTATTCTGTATTGCAACCTCGGCACCCCCAGTGCCCCCACTGCCCCTGCCCTGCGCAAATACCTGGCCGAATTTTTGGGCGACAGCCGCGTGGTCGAGATCCCCAAGCCCATCTGGTGGCTGATCCTGCACGGCATCATCCTGCGCGTGCGCCCCAAAAAGTCGGCTGCAAAATACGCCAGCATCTGGACCGAAGGCGGCTCGCCGCTCAAAGTCTTCACTGAAAAACAAGCCCAATCGCTGGGCACCACCTTGCAAGAGCGCGGCCACAACGTGACGGTGCGTTACGCCATGCGCTACGGCCAGCCGTCCATCCCCGAACAGCTGAGCGCCCTCAAGGCCGAAGGTGTGCAGCGCGTGCTGATCGTGCCCGCCTACCCGCAGTACAGCGGCACCACCACCGCCAGCGTGTTCGACGCGGTCTACCGCTGGGGCCTCAAAACCCGACTGGTGCCGGAAATGCGCTTTGTGAACCGCTACCACGACGACCCGCGCTACATCGCTGCGCTGGCGCGCACGGTGCGTGAACACTGGGCCACCCACAGCCAAGCCGAAAAGTTGGTGATGAGCTTTCATGGCGTGCCCGAGCGCACCCTGCACCTGGGCGACCCCTACCACTGCGAATGCATGAAAACCGGCCGCCTGCTGGCCGAGGCGCTGGGCTTGAGCAAAGACCAATACAAACTCACCTTCCAGTCGCGCTTTGGCAAAGCCAAGTGGCTGGAGCCTTACACCGAACCCACGCTGATCGCCATGGCGCAGCAAGGCGTGAAGAAGGTGGACGTGATCTGCCCGGGCTTTACCGGCGACTGCCTGGAAACGCTGGAAGAAATCCAGCAAGAAGCGCAAGAAGCCTTCTTGCACGCCGGCGGCGAAAGCTTCAGCTACATCCCCTGCCTGAACAACCATGCGCAGTGGATCGAAGCGCTGGCCGACATCAGCCTGGGCCACATGCAGGGCTGGGATTTGTCAGCACCCGACGAAGCTGCGCTGGCTGCAAGCCGGGCGCGGGCTTTGGCGCATGGCGCAAAGGCCTAAGCACCCGCAGGTCGGAGCTTGAGCTCCGACACGCCTTGACTGGGCAATGGCACTGGCATTGACCAGGTCCGAAACCGCCGACCAGCAAAGACCTCAAAGAGGCAGCGGCTTTCAGCGCTTTGACTCAAACCGCTTCGATGAAATCGCCAACCCATTCCAATTGCTGCAACACATTCAATGCGGGGGCATGACCGCACCCTGGCACTTCGATGTGTTTGAGCAAACCCAAAGCACCCGGACCCCGGCGACGCATCTCGTTGACGGTCTCCGGCAGCACCAAGTCTGACGCGATCCCGCGCAAAAGCAGCACCGGCAGTTTCAAGGCATCGTAGTGCGGCCAGATCAGGTAGTCGTTGGGGTGCGCCGTGAACTGGGCCACCATGGCCGGGTCGTAGTGCGGCGTCACACGCCCATCGGGCAAGCGGCGGGTCGATGTTTCAGTCAACCGTCGCCACTGCGCATCGCTGAGCCACCCATAGGGTTTGTAAACCTGGCGCAAAAAGGCTTCGAGTTCGGTCACGGTGGCAAAGGCCGGGGGCGTGCCCGCATAGGCCTTGATGCGGTCAATGGCCGCTTGGGCCAGCTCGGGCGCGTTGTCATTCAGCGTGAGGCTCATGATGCGGTGCTTCAAAGTGGGCTCGACCAAACCCGCTGCGCACAGCGTGCCAATCGCACCGCCCATGGACGTGCCCACCCAATGCACGGCGCGCAACTGCAGGCCGTCCATCAGCTCGCGGGCGATGCGTGCGTAAAACGCCAGGCAATACTCCTGCTCAGGGGCACGGCTCCACTGCGACAGGCCACGTCCCACGGTGTCGGGGCAAATCACGCGGTAGCCGCGAGCGCTCAGGTGCGCGGCCAGCTCGTCCATGTCGCGCCCGGTCCGGGCCAGCCCGTGCCAGGCGATCACCGTGCCTTTGTCGGCCTTGCCCCAGTCGGTGTAGTGGATTTCCAGTCCGGCACAGTTGATGTAGTTGGATGTGAAAGTCATATCAGCCTCAAGCCTGTTTAGACGATGCCAGCGCCCGCAACGCGGCGCGACTGCGCAAGCGCCCCACCACCCCGGTCGGGAAGTAATAGACCGACAGCACAAACAGCAGGCCCAGCCAAAGCAACCAGCGGTCGGGCGAGAGCAGTGCCGACAACAAAGGCAGCGCCGCTGTGGCCTCGCTGGCCAGTCGCAGCAAGTCCTGCAAATAGCTTTGCGCCAGCAAAAACAGCACCGAGCCAATGGCCGCGCCGTAGATGGTGCCCATGCCGCCGATCACCACGATCAAGAGCACGTCCATCATGATTTCAAAACTGAGCGAGGTGTCTGGCCCGTTGTAACGCAGCCAAAGCGCCAGCATGGCACCGGCCACACAGGCGTAGAGCGCGGACAGCACACTCGACAAGGTGCGGTACACCACCACACGGTAGCCAATGGCTTCGGCACGGAACTCGTTTTCGCGAATGGCTTGCAGCACGCGGCCAAACGGCGAGTTGACGATGCGCAGGAGCGACAAGAGCATGCCCACGGCCAAAAAAAACAACAGGTAGTAACAAAGCAGGCGGCCATCCAGCGATACGCCGAGGAATGGCTCTTCACTGAACTCGGTGCTGGGCAAAAGCAACTCGGGCAGCTTGAAGCTCAGGCCGTCTTCGCCGCCTGTGAAGTCGGACAACTGCGAAGCCAGCGTCTGGAAAGCGGCCGCCACGGCCAACGTGATCATGGCGAAAAAGATGGCCCGCACCCGCAACGAAAACAAGCCAATGGCCAGCGACAGCACCAGCGTGAGGGCCAGAGACAGCCCAAAGCCGCCCGCCAAAGCGCCCCAGGTCGGCCCCCAGGTGTTGGACGAGATGGCGATGCCATAGGCCCCGATGCCAAAGAACATGGTGTGCGCAAAGCTCACGATGCCGGTATAGCCCAAGAGCAGGTCAAAGCCCGCCACCAGCACCACAAAAATCAGCACCTTGGCCGCGACGGACAAGGCCTTGACGCCCGGAAACAGGAAAGGTGCAAAAGCCAAACCCAGCAAGGTGAGGACCAGCAAGACGGCCAGCAGGCGGCTGCGGGGCTGGTCGTTGGAAATCAAACGGTTGAACATGTCCGGACTTTCAACGGTTGGCCACGGGGTACACACCCTGCGGACGCCACAGCAGCACACCCGCCATCAGCGCGATATTGGAAAACAGCGCCAGCTTGGGGGCCAGAAAGCCGGTGTAGTTAGCCATCAGGCCCACCAGCAAAGCCCCGATCAGCGCCCCGCCGGTCGAGCCCAGCCCGCCGATGATGATGACAATGAAGATCAGCACGTTGACCTGCGCCCCCATCTGCGGCACCACGTTTTGCTGGTACAGGCCCCACATGACGCCCCCCAGACCTGCCAGCGCACTGCCCACCACAAACACGCCCACAAACAGGCGGCGGATGCGGTAGCCCAGCGACTCGACCATTTCGCGGTCTTGCACGCCCGCCCGAATCAGCAGGCCGATCTTGGTGCGGCCCAGCACCCACATTTGCAAAGCAAACACAGCCAGGCCCACGGCCACCGCCAGCAATCGGTATTTTTCAATCGCAGCATCGCCCCACAACACCGCGCCCCGCATGGCTTCAGGCAAAGGCAAGGCAATCTGCAGCGGACCCCAAATGACCTTGATGAGTTCTTCGCCAATGATCATGCCGCCCATGGTGATCAGGATCTGCTTGAGGTGCTGGCCATACACCGGCCGCACAATGAAGCGCTCAAACGCCAGGCCTACGGCAGCGGCCACGGCCATGGCGATCAACATCGCAGGCAGCACCGCCACCATGTTGCGCCACCATTCGCCCGAGCCCGTCCAGTCGCCCATGGCGCCCAGCACGCTGGTGGCCACAAAAGCGCCCAGCGCGATGAACAGGCCGTGGCCAAAGTTCAGCACATCCATGAGGCCAAACACCAGCGTCAGGCCCGAGGCCATGATGAAGATGATCATGCCCATGGCGAGACCCGCCACCGTCAGCGTGAGCCAGGTCGAACCCGAGCCGATCAAAGGAAATGCCAGCAACGCCAGCACCGGCACCAGCAGCAGCGGGCGCGTATCGATGTCGTCGAATAATTTCATAAGGCCAGCCCCAACAAGGATTGCTGCAAAGCCGTGTCTTCGGCCAGCGCCTGCATGCGGCCTGCATGCACCACGCGGCCGTTGTCCATCACGGCCACGCTGTCACCCAGCTGCTGGGCGAAGTGGATGTTTTGCTCGACCAGCAAGATCGTCACGCCGCTGGCTTTGAGCTGCTGGAACGCGTCGATCATGTTCTGGATGATGGCCGGGGCCAGGCCCTTGCTGGGCTCGTCGATGATCAGCAAATCACGCGGCTCCACAATCGCCCGCGACACGGCCAGCATCTGCTTTTGCCCGCCCGAGAGCTTGCCCGCCGGGTGGTTCCAGAACTTTTCCACCGCCGGGAAGAGTTTGAAAATCCACTGCAAACGCGCCTCGTCCATCTGCGCAGCGTTCTTGGCACTGCGGGCGGCCAGCAGCATGTTTTCCTTGACGGTCAGGTCCGAGAAGATGCCCATGTTTTCGGGCACATAAGCGATGTTCTTTTGCGCAATGGCGGGCGTGTTGAGCTGCGTGATGTCTTCACTGCCAAACGTGATGCGCCCTTGCGAGGCTTGCCACAGGCCCATGATGGTGCGCAGCGTGGTGGTCTTGCCCGCACCGTTGCGGCCGAGCAGCATGGTCAGCTCACCGCGCGGCACGGCCAAATCCACCCCGTGCAGGATGTGGTACGCCCCGATGTGCGTGTGCACGCCTTCGAGGGTCAACAGGTTGTTGTTCATGACGGCCTGGCTCATGCTGCTTCCCTTGCTTTACCAAGATAGGCCTCTTGCACGATGGGCGAAGCGATCACTTCACCCGGCTCGCCATCGGCCACCAGCTGGCCGTTGTGCAGCACGATGATGCGGTCGGCCAACTCGCGCACCACATCCATCTTGTGTTCAACCAGCAAAATGGTTTTGCTCTTGTCTTTTTTGAGCTGGCGGATCAAATCCAGGATCACCGGCGCTTCGTCGTGGCTCATGCCTGCAGTGGGCTCGTCGAACATGTAGACCGAAGGCTCCAACGCCATGAGCAACGCCACCTCCAGCTTGCGCTGGTCGCCGTGCGGCAGGCTGGCCACCGGGGCGTCTTGCTGCGTGGTCATCGAGACGGATTGCAAAATCTCCAACGCACGGTTCGTCAAAGCCGCGTGGTCGCTCCAGACGCTCCAGAGGTTGAGGCCCCGGCGGTGGACACCCTCTTTCGTGGCCTGCACCGCCAAACGCACGTTTTCGAGCACCGACAAATTGGGGAACAAGTTGGTCAACTGAAACGCCCTGCCCAAGCCAGCGCGGGTGCGCGCCGATGCAGACAAGCCCGTCAGCTCACGCCTGTTCAGGTGCACCGAGCCTGCGGTGGCAGGCAGCTGCCCCGAGATCAGGTTGAAGTAGGTCGTTTTGCCCGCCCCGTTGGGGCCGACAATGGCGGTCAGCGTGCCGGGCTCAAAGCGGCAAGAGACCGCATTGACGGCCACATGACCGCCAAACCGCACGGTCAAGTTTTGGGTTTCAAGCATCAGCGTTTGTTGCGGATCGGCACGTTCATTTCTTCGGGCTTGATCTCACGGATCAACTCAGGCACGCCCCAGGCAAAAGCCGGATCGATCTTGATCTTGAAGTGGTACATGCTCTGCATGGCCTGGTGGTCTTCTTTGCGAAAGGTCATCTTGCCCTTGGGTGTGTCAAAACTCATGCCTTCCATGGTGCTGATGAGCTTGTTGGTGTTGGTGTCGCCATTGGTTTTCTTCAATGCTGTGACCAACGCCATGGCCGCAGAAAAACCACCTGCCGTGAAGAAGTCCGGCGGCGACTTGAACTGCTGGTAGTGCGAGGCCACCATGGCATCGTTCACCGGGTTCTTGGGCATGCCAAAGTAATAGTAAGCCGAGCCTTCCATGCCGGGAAACTGCTTGTAGGCCACCATGGCGGGCAGGATGTTGCCGCCCGTGGCAATCTCGATGCCGTAGCGCTTCAAGTCCATGTCGGCGATCTTGAAGGGGTTGCCACCGGCCCAGATGATGAAGATGATCTTGCGGCCGGGCTGGCCCTTGAGCTTGTCGATCATGCGCTGCGCACCGGCCGTGAAGTCGGTGGTGGCAGGCGGCAGGTATTCTTCATGCACAACCTTGGCTTTCTTGATCGCGTCCTTGTAGGCCTTCACACCGTCACGGCCAAAAGCCGAGTCTTGCGCCATGGTGACGATGCTCACCCCCTCTTTGTCCACCGCCACGGCGTTGGAGATGGCGTCTTGGCTGCTGTTGCGACCGGTGCGAAAAATGTATTTGTTCCACTTTTCGCCAGTGATGGAATCGGCCACAGCGGGCTCGACCAACAAAATCTTTTTGTACTCTTCGGCCACTGGCAGCATGGCCAGCGCCACGGGTGAGCCTGTAGGACCCACTGCCAAGTCCACCTTGTCGTCACCATAAGCTGCCGCCAACAAGTTCTTGCCCAAGTCAGGCTTGCCCTGGTCGTCTTTTTCGATCACCACGATCTTGCGGCCAGCCACGGTCATGGTGCCGCCAGTGGCGTAGTTCAAGCCCATCATCAGGCCAACTTGGGTCTGCTTGCCGTAAGCCTCCAGCGGACCGGTCTTGCTGTAAATGTGGGCAATTTTGATGTCCTTGCCTTGGGCCATTGCGGCGGGAATCAAGGCGCTGGAAACGGCCAAGGTGGCCAAAGAAATGAGATGTCGACGGAACATGTGGGTCTCCTTGAGGATCGTCCGCTGATGTGCGGCGCACAAACATTGTGCACAAGCCGTGCCAACTTCGTCGCAATCGCCAAGTCAAGGCAAGTGCTTGTCAAGCCATGTTTTTTCAGCAAGCCCGGACAAGAACCCCAGAATTTGTCTATTTTAAAGACACTTAAATTGTATTTTTAAAATACAGTTGTCTTTTAAAAAGACAATTTAAGCCAAACATTGGTAGAGCTTGGCACGGGAAATTCCCAGCAATTTAGCGGCGGCCAACTTGTTACCTTGTGTCTTTTTCAGCGCGTCTTGCACCGCCTGTAACTCCAGTGCCCGAATGCGTTCGGACAAACGGACCGAAACCTCTGACCCCAAAGCCACACCATCAGCAACGGCAGGCATGAGCTGCGGCACATCGACCGCGCCCCTCTGCACAGGCTTGATCTGACTCAGACCAGAGGCAAGCAACACCGTCTCGACAGTGGCCGCATCGATGATGCCCGTGTCACAACGCAAAAGCAGTTGCTCAATGACGTTGCGCAATTCACGCACATTGCCACGCCAATGCTGTGCCGCCAACAAGGCAATCGCCTCGCTTTGAAATTCAGGCTGCGGCAAGGCACTTCGCCAGGCAAGCTCCTCAGACAAGACCTCCACCAAGGCGGGAATGTCCACAGCTCGGTCACGCAAGGAGGGGACACGCAAAGGCAATACATTGAGCCGGTAAAACAAATCCTCGCGAAATTGGCCTTCGTGAACCAGTTTGACCAGATCGCGCGATGTGGCGGCAATCACCCGCGCATCAAAGGGCACCAGACGATTGGAGCCCAAGGGTTCAATTTCGCCTTCTTGCAAAGCCCTCAACAATTTCGCTTGCAAGCCCAAAGGCATGTCGCCAATTTCGTCCAGAAACAAGGTGCCGCCATCGGCCAGCTTGAATTTGCCGTCACGTCCCTTTCGGTCTGCACCGGTGTAAGCGCCAGGTGCAACGCCAAAAAACTCGGCCTCCAGCAAAGTTTCAGGCACAGCCGCAATGTTGACGCTGACCAACGGTCCCCGGGCCCTTGGCGAGCTGGCATGGATCGCATGGGCCAGCAACTCTTTGCCGGTGCCCGTCTCGCCCAGCAGCAGGACGGGGCTGCTCGATTGCGCGGCCCGCCGCGCCTGACGTTTCAAATCGGCCACCACTGCGCTGCCACCGACGAAACTCGCAAAACTGTGCCGAGCCTGCCGCTGACCACCGCCAGCCTTGCGCTGAGCGGCCAGTGCGTTGCGGGCTTCGTCCAGTTCGCGTTGCATCAAGGCAAACTTGGCCATCAAGGGCTGTAAGTTCGTTTCGGGTTGATCAAACAAGACCACCCCCAAAGCCCCGATCACCAAACCCAGCTCATCGCGCAAAGGGAATCGGCTGACCAAAAAAGTGCCCGCCCGGTTGCTCAGCAAGTCGATGAGGATCGGCTTGCCAGTCTCCATCACCTGGTTCATCAGGGTGTTTTGAACCACCTCCACAACAGGCTTGCCTACAAAATCCGCTTCGCGCTCAAAGCCCAATGCAGGCAAATACCTGCGGTAGTGGTCGTTGATCCAAACCACACGGCCTGACCTGTCCACCAGCAGCATGCCCTCACTGGCATTGGCAAAAACATCGAACAAGGAGCGAGCGGCCAAACTCAAAATGCTCTGCGCATCGGTCGGCAAGCTGGCCATCAACGCCAAAGCATCAGGTCGTGAAGTCATGGATCGTTCAGGCAAGAAAAAATGAGATCGAAATAAACAGTACTTTTTCAGTAACCATTTGGCAAAGCTGTTGGCAAGTCCAGATAAAATTTAGCAAAGTACACAGAGACGGCAACCGCAAAAAATGAAATCATCCTCAGGTAATCCATGAATTTTGACGATTTCAAAGGTCACATCTACCTGATCGATGACGATCCCTCCATTCGCCGCAGCCTGGCGTTCAGCCTGAGCTCTGTTCGTTACTCCATCCAGACCTTCGACAGCCCATCCGCCTTCTTGCGCGATGCGTTGCCGATCACACCCGCTGTCATTTTGCTGGATATTCGCATGCCCGAAATGACGGGGCTCTCGTTGCAAAACGAAATGATTGCCAGAGGACGGCAAACGCCGATCATTTTCATTTCGGGTGAAAGCCAGCCCACCGAGATCATAGAAGCCATGAAGAAAGGCGCTGTGGACTTTTTGATCAAGCCTTTTGGTCTGGAGCCCCTGATGACGGCGATTGACCTGGCCCTTCAAAAAGACAAGCAGCAGCAATCCATCAAAGTCATGGCACTCAATGTGCGCGAACGCTTCATGCGCCTGACCGAGAAGGAGCGTGAAATCTGTCGGTGGATGGTCAAGGGTTATGGCAACAAGGAAATTGCCAACATGAACGGCTCAGCACCGGCAACTGTGAAATTGCACCGAAGCCGCGTTCTTGAAAAAATGAACTGCGCGTCTTTGTCTGAACTCATGGCCTTGGCGCAAGATGCAGATCGGAAAATTCTCGATATTTTCACGGCCTCTGAAGGTGAATCGCCCCATGAGCCTCAACGCGGCACGGAATGACTGACATTGGAACGACTGACGTCGTAGCCGAACCAGCGGGTTGAGATGGCCTTGAAGGACCCGTCGGACAACAAGGTCTGAATCGCTGCGCTCAATCGGTTGGCCATGTCTTTGTTGCCCTTGCGAACCGCCAAGCCCGATGCCATCGGGGGCGCAAAGGGTGAAGTGACCTTCACCGGCAAGCCATCACGCTCAATGTAAAAGTCTGCGATCAAACTTTCTTCCAAAACCGCATCCAGCTTTTTCTCGGCGAGTTGTTTCAAGGCTTGATCAATGGTGGGGAATGGAACAACGGTTTTACCAATCACACCCCTGGCCTGCTCCTCTACGCCGGTATGTGCGAGTACACCCAATTTCTTGCCAAACAGGTCGTCCAAACTCAAGAAATCACGCGGATCATCCTCGTGCTGCACGCACACCAGCTGGTTGGATGCATAGGGCTTGGCAAAATCAAACAGACGTCGATTTTCGGGCGTAGGCAACAACTGGTTTCCAATCACCGATATTTCGTCGGCTTGCAGTTTCTTTTGCAAATTGGCCATGCCGTCGACATGAAATTTCAACTGTAACTTCATGATGGCCGCCAAGCGGTTCAAGACATCCACGTCAAAGCCTTGCAATTGCCCATCGATAAAACTAAAGGGCTTGTAATGGGCCAGAACGCCCACGCGCAACACGCCATCTCCCAAACCCTGTGCACACAGGGACGACGTCAATTGGCTTGACAACACGGCCAAGGTCAGACGCAGAAACCGCTGACGGTCCATGTTCAAGCCCTTCGGTGAGAGACAACGTTCAATCATGAAAGGCCCCCTCAAAACAGTGCCTGAGTTCGTGGCCCAGATAGTTAAAGCCTGTCGTGAGCGGTGTCACGATGGTGCACTCCTTGCGTCGGACATTCCAAAAAGCACAGGCCATAGGACGAGACGTTGGCGTGACCGGAATGCCCGTGATTCGGGCGCAGTATTCATAACCATCAGCCCGAACCAGGTACTTGATTTTGGGTTCTGTCAAAACACGCTTTTCCAGCGCCAGTGGCGTGAACCGGACCGTGTCCACTTGCGGCGGTTTGATGGTCATGGTTTCGCAACCCATCAATGTCAAAAGGACGAAGACGAAACAACCATTCCAGAAACAGCGAAAAGCTGCTTTGGCGTGCCTGGACGATGGCCGGAACATCAGCGCCCCTGCAGGCAATGCAAAAACAAGTGGCCCAGTTGTGAATGGCTCGTTTGCGATGTGGTGACGATCGTGCAACGCGCGCTGGCCAAGTGCCAATAGGCACAGCCCTCAGGGCGCCTGGCCGAGCCATCCTTGGGAGAAGCCTGGGCGCAAAAAGCCTCTGGGGATGGCCGGATCAGCCAACTCACCAGAGGTTCGGCCATTTTTCTCTGGCTCGCCTCCGGTGGACTGAACAGGGTGAAGTCCATCAAGGGGTCGGCCATGGCGGGGCCGGCACAAAGTGCCGCCACCATCAACCATTTCAATTTTTCAGTCACAAGATTGAATTTCACCCGAAGTTCTGATGGATGACCACCGCTCAAATCAGATTAAGGACAATGTCTTTTTGCACAAACAGGCTGAGACCAAGACCGTCGTGAGTATAGGCTGCATAGTCCTTGCCATCGAGGGTCACGGTTGAATTATTTTTAACCCAATCGAGCGATGAAGTACCTACCAAATTATCCAACTGAACCTGGTCCAGCGCATCGCCATCGATGCGCATCTGAAGATGGTCTTTGTGCACCGAGGCCGTGGTGAAACTGTTTTTCACGCCCAAATCCAGCACATCGCCCATGGTCAACTTAAGGACATGGTTGCCCTTGCTGATGTCCACATGGTTGACTGCAGCCAGATCACCCAACAACGGGATGCCGTCGTACAAGGAAGCCATGTCGAAATCTTTGGGGTCTGTGGATTTCAACTCCACTTTGCCAACAGAGCCGACCAGCTGATCGACATTGAAACCAGGGATAGGCAAAGGCGTTGTGGAGGTGCTGGTCGCCATGGTGGCACCCGTGAAGTCCATGACTTCGGTGGCATTGGCAATCGTAAAAGAGTTTCCGGCCCAATCCTTGAACTCAAGGCTGAATGTACCAATTTCAAATTTCTTACCTTCCAAATCCTTCAGATCGAAAAGTCCACCCGTGTATTTCTTTTCAACAACACCCGAGCCTGTTGTGTACTTGTAAAAACCCTGCTCATCTGTTGAGTAATTGATGGATTTGAAAGTCCACAATCCGGCCTCCTTCTTGGCTCCTGAATCGTCAAAAATAGACACCGATCGGTCAATCACAAAAGACTGATCTGTCGCCTGAAGCGTATTACCCGCCGCATCCACCAACACCGATTTCACGGTGTAAGTTTCCGATTTGTTTTCATGCCCCAATTTGGTCAGGTTTTCAAACTCCCAGGTTTTTCCTGTGGGCAACACATGTTGCTGTGAAACGACTTTGCCATCCGAACCAAATACTTGCACCAACACGCGGTCACCGTTGTCCACAAACGCCTTGTCAAATCCACCACGGAATGTCAGAAGCTGGTCGTTCGTCAGGTAATCGGTGGTGTTGACACCAGTGTCGTCTTCAAAGGTCACGGGCAGCATCTTCAAGCTCGCGTTGGGGTCGGTCTTGCCCCCGTTGTCGGTGGTGCTGTTGTCCACCACCACGGCTTGGGTGTCGGTGTGGATCGGGTTGCCCGCCTTGTCCACCAAAGAGGCCTGCAAGTTGTAGGTGCCATCGACAAGACTCACATCCGTCTTGTCCCAAGTCCAGCCCCACACCCCGGAGGTCTGTGTTGGTTTGATGAAATCCGTGGCCATGGTCTTGCCTGTGCTGTCTTTGAGCACCAGTTCGACAACCGCCCCGTTGTCACTGAAACCGGAAACCGTGCCTGAAAACTTCAGGCTTCGGTCCTTGGTGACAAAGTCCTTGGGGTCGTGACCGGTGTCAAGGGTGGCCGACACAATGTCCACCACAAAGGCTTTGTTGGGGTCGATGGTCTTGTCAGGAACGTGGTTGTTGTCCTTGTCGGTGTCAATGGTCACCTCCTGAGCGTCTGCCGTGGAGGGCACGGACGCATTGTCCTTGACGGCTGTGCCAGCACCGTTGACCAACTCGGCCTTGAGCGTGTATTGGCCATCAGCCATGACGGCGGCCGTGGTACGGTCCCATGACCATGTCCAGACACCGTCAAGCTTGACGGGTTTGACATATGCCGTGTCCAGTACGGCATTTTTGGCATCCAGCAAGGTCAACTGGATTTGATCACCGTTTTCCGTGAAGGCACTCAACGTGCCCTTGAAAACCAGCTGGGTGTCTTTGGTGTAAAAATCCGCGGCGCTGGGGCCGGAGTCTTCGGTGATGGCGGTGATGTCAAGTTTGACTTTGGCGTTCGGGCTCGTGTCGGTTGGGCTGTTGTCGACCTTGAAAGGCGTGCCATTGAACGGGACAGACTTGAGGCCATTGAAGGAAGCGGTGACAACGGGCGTGTAGGAGCCATCGGCCAATGCATCCGCATCCGGCACCTGGATCACAAAGGCTCCGTCAGCAGACGCTTTGCCGGTATAAGTTTTGCCATTGAGGGCCACGGAAACATCGGCATTTCCGGTGGTTTTACCCGAAATTCTGGGCGTTTTGTCGGTCGTGACGTTGTCTTTGGGTCCGGTGTCGTCTTCGGCCATCAGGCTGGCCGCTGTGACCGTCGGTTGCTGCGCATTGGCGTCGATGTAGATCAGCTGGCTGTCCACATTGGTCGGCTTGGACGTGGCATCACTGACCGAAGTGCCCGCACCATTGACGATGGATGCATCCAGTGTGTACTTGCCATCTGCCAATTTTGCAGCGGTTCGGTCCCACGTCCAGGTCCACACACCAGCAGCCAGAACAGGCTTGACGTAGACCATGTCAATTTCGACATTTTGCTCATTCTTCAATGACAATTTAACGTGATCACCATTGTCTGTGAATGCACTCAATTTGCCGGTAAGAACCAGGGTCCCGTCATCGGTATGAAAATCGGTGGCACTGGGACCTGTGTCTTCTGAAATGGCCACAATGTCCAACACCAAATTGGCGTTGGGATTGGGAGAGATGGTTCCATTCAAAACTTGGAAGGGTGTTCCGGAAAATTCTGCGGATTTGACACCCGCGAGTGTTGCAGTCACCAATGGCGTGTATGTCCCATCGGGCAAGGCATCCGCATCCGGAATTTGAATGACAAACGCACCTGTTGATGACGCTTTACCGGTATAGGTTTTTCCCTGAATGACCACCGAAACATCTGCTTCGGGCGTTGCTTCACCCGCGATGCGCGGTGTTTTGTCGGTGGTCACGCCGTCTTTGGGTCCCGTGTCATCATCGGCCAACAATTTGGCTGAACTGACCTTGGGCGCAGTCCCAGCCGTGCTGCTTCCGCCGCCGCCCCCGGCCCCCAGCAATGCCAAAGGTGCCAGCAGCCAAGGATTCAGGCCTGCAGCAGCCACCAATGCACCTACCGCTGCACCTGAAGCATTGATCTCAGCACCTCCCAAAGCCATGCCAACCTGATTGGAGCCGTCCGCCAACAAGGGGACAGCGCTCTTGCCGACAGCCGACTCAGGAATGTATTCATAAAAGCGACCGGACTCCGCCTCGCCAATCAGACCATTGAAGCCTTCAGGCGCAACCTCGTAGTAATCTTCAACGACCAGGTCTGCTTGGCTTCGACCCTCGAAAAAAACCCGCAAATTTTTACCCGAACGGGTCGCTCGGATGTTTTCAGGGGCATACCCCGTTGTTGGGTCCATCAGCTGGTATTTTCCGCCGGGCACTGCCTTGACGACAATCGGATTTTTACCATCGCTCGTTTGCGGGATATCGACAAACTTGGCCTCACCTTGGCCTTGATTCACTTTGATTTTGTATGTTTTGCTCATGATGTGTGACAGTCAAAATTAGGTTGATGAACAGGACAAGTTGAAGTTATCGACGTGCACCGGTGATGACCACCATGACGCGCCTGTTGGGAGCATGACAAAGTTTGTTTTCCGGCGTGGGCTCGTTGCGGCAACCGGTCTTGCTCAATTCGATGGACCCTCGTCCTTCGGTTTCGATGCCCCGTGCTGGTTTAACATTGCGAGCCGCAATTTGTCTGGCCACCACATCGGCGCGTTGTTGTGAAAGTTTTTTATTAAATTGCGCACTGCCAATCGCGTCGGTGTATCCGACGACCCGGATGCGGTCCACAGAGGAATAGTCTTGGTTCAGACGCTGTACCAAGGCTTCGATTGCATTGAACCCTGAGGCCCTCAACTCAGCCTTTCCGAACTCGAACAAGGCATCCGTCTCAAGGGCGTATTCACGAGGAGCAGGCGGCCGCGGTGCGACCACTGGTGCGGCAACCGCCTTGGCAGGCTCTGCACAATTGACGGCAGCCTTGGCCCGGGAAATGGTGTGAATTTGCCGGCGGGTGTTTACCAACTCGGCATTGGCCTGCGAAGCGGGCATGGGGATGACTGAAATGCTCGACTGGCCGCTCTCATCGACTTTCAAGAACAGGGTCTGCCCTGTTTGCATGTTCAATCGCTGGCCACCATCTTGTTTACTCAAATGCAAACGTGCAGCGTCGTCGAGTGCGGCTTTGACATTGACATTGCCGGGATCGGTGCAAAACTCGGTGAACCCACCTTTAAGCAAGGATGCATGGTATTGGCCGTTCAGATAAATGTTGACTGGCAATGGGGAAATGGCCTGTGGCGTTCGGTACACGAACACACGGCTCTGGGTGGCCGGGGCCAAAAGTGCATTGGCGTACGTTTCACCAAATGATTCGATGCTCACGCGGGTGTTGTCCCCTTGCCCCATGGCAACCTGGCTCAATGCCGCGACTGACAAACCCAGCAGCCACTGATTCACACGTGAAGAAAAAAATTTCATAAGGTCCACCTCAAAAAACTTGTATCAATTCAGAAACTTAGAGTGACTAATTCATCTGTCACCCGATGACACAATGATGCGTGAGGAAGCCTTTTTGTAAACGCGCCAAAAAGCGTATCGGTGAAATCAGTTTTAGCGAAATTGACTGGTGTGAAATGCTTGGGGATCGATTGGGTAGAGTCGATCGAGCCTCACATCAAGCATGTGGACAAGGGCGCTCATGCGCTTGAATGTTTGGAATGACTTGACTGGCCTTGAGTAGCCAAGGGCTGCAGCGATTGACCAGTGAAACCATCTCAGCCTGTTGGAGCCGTGCATCGGATGCGGCAGCGCGTGTGCAAAGCACACGCTACAACGAACCATTGAGCTGAGCTTTTGCAGCGCAGAAAGTAAAAAACCGCGCTGAATGTTGCATTCAGCGCGGTTCAACTGGCGGGCCAGAAGATACCAGATCAAAAACCGCCTAAGTTTTCCAAGGGCACGTAGATCAAGCTCTTGGGGTTCAATGCATCATTCTAAATGTTGAGACAGCGATTTGGTTCGGGCATGTAACTTGAAAATTTATCAAATCAAAGACATGGTCTCATTGCAATTTAACCCAAAGAATCCAATACAGAATTAAGGTCAGAGCCTGAAAAATGCGGCCGAGGAGATAACGCTTCAAACGGCAAACCTTGTCGATTGACCCAATGCGTAGTAAAGCCAAACCAGGTTGCACCCAAAGCATCCCAAGCATTGCTGGATACAAATAGAACTTCATCTTTGTTGACCGGAATGGCTTGTTGGACCAACCCGTAACTTTCGGGAGAGGTCTTAAACAGTCGAATCGAATCCACTGAAATGAGATGGTCTAAAACATCTTCCATCCCCGCGCTCTTGACTGCCGATGTGAGCATATCCACACTGCCATTGGAGAGGATGGCTGTCGTGAGGCCCATGTCTTTGATCTTTTGAAGCACTGCCAAATTTTCTGTAAATGGCGTGAGGTGTGCATATTGCTGCATCAGTTTTTCAACCTGGCCAGATCCACGTTCCAGTTTGAGTCGGTCTAGCGTGTACTCCAACGACAGGCGCGTTAATTCCCAAAACGGGCGGAAGTATTGGCTACCCGATACGTTGTGCGGATCTGACTGTGTGATCAACCGTGTGTATTCAATTTGCTTGTCGCGCCACTTCACTGCAATATCGGTCCCTTGTCCAGGGTAGAAATTTTCAGCCAGAACTTGGATGGAGTAAACATCAAACAATGTGCCGTAGGCATCGAAAACAACCGCTTTTATTTTCATGAAATTTTTCTTGGTATGAATCAAACAACGGATTTGGCATCTTGGCCAAACAAAATAGACTTAGCGTTCTGGTCAACGGTGGGCGCTGTATTGATGGACTTGGCAATCTCATAGGCTTGCTGTGTTGCTGGACGGTTTTTAATCCGTTCAAACCATGACGCTAGCGATGGAAACTGACTCATGTCCTGGCGCTGACGCTCATGCGGCACGACCCAAGGATAGGCGGCCATGTCGGCGATCGAGTAGTCGCCGCAAATGTACTCACGGCCATCTGACAGATGCTTATTCAAGACGCCATACAAGCGTGAAGTCTCTTTGACGTACCGATCGATGGCGTACGGCATTTGCTCTGGCGCGTACTGCACAAAGTGGTGGTTTTGGCCCGCCATAGGGCCTAAGCCGCCCATTTGCCAAAACAGCCATTGAAGGCATTCATTTCTTCCACGTAAATCTTGAGGAATAAACTTTTGTGTCTTGTCTGCCAAGTACAAAAGAATGGCACCTGACTCAAAAATCGCAATGGGTTCACCGCCACCTAGTGGCGAGTGGTCCACGATGGCCGGGATGCGATTGTTGGGGGCAATCTTCAAAAAATCAGCGGAAAATTGTTCACCCTTGCTGATGTTGATCGGTTTGATGTTGTAGTCAAGGCCTGACTCTTCCAGGAACATCGTGACCTTGTGACCGTTCGGCGTGGTCCAGTAATAAAAGTCAATCATGCGTCATACCCCAGCGGTTTTAAGACGCTCGTTAGATGGAAAAAGTTTCTTTCGTGCGTCCTCATCCATTTCGGTTTTGAAGGCAAATTTCGTCTTCAAAGCTTCCGCGCGCTGCGCCGCAGGTCGCGCGTTGATTTCATCGAGCAAGCGTTTGACATGGGGCAGTTTTTCCCAAGCATCTGCACCCAAAACAAAGGGTGCGACACGAGCCCAGCCCCAAACCGACATGTCCACGATGGTGTACTCATTGCCCATCATGTAGGGCTGATTGGCCAAATGGTCATTGATAAGTTGCCAGTGCCGCCATGCTTCAAAGTCATAGCGATTCACCGCATAGTCATTGGGCTTGGGTGCAAAGTGTTTGAAGTGAACTGCTTGACCGCAGTAAGGGCCAATACCCGTGGCCACAAACATCAGCCATGAGTACATCTCGGCTTTGTTTTTGGGCGTGTCAGCGGGAACAAACTTAGCAATCTTTTCAGCCAAATAAAGCAACATGGCGTTGCTATCAAAAACTCGAACGTCATCGTCCAGCATGGCCGGCGTCTTGGCATTGGGGTTGATGGCCTTGAAAGCATCGGAGTGCTGCTCACCTTTGCGCGTATCCACTGGAATGAGCTCGTAGGGCTCACCAGTCTCTTCCAGGTACAGCGCGATCTTCAATGGATTGGGTGACGGATGAAAATAGAACTTGATCATGCGAAATGCTCCTTGTGGGTTTGGATTGAAAGGATTAAAGGAATGCGAGCCAAATACCGAGAGGCAGAAATGCCAGGCTCAGCAAGTGGCCGACGATGACTGTGGACGCCACCTTGTTGGGCTCAACCTGAAATTTATCAGCGAGCATGAAATTGAAAACTGCGGGTGGCAAACATGCAAACAAAATCAACGCTCCGCGCTCCAAGCCTTGCAAAGGGATGAGCCAGAGGGTCAAAAATACAGCCGCAATTCTGACGACCAAAATCAGCACGCCTGACTGAACCCCCACCCAAGCATCTGCGACTTGACTGCTGGCAAGCCTTGCCCCAAGGGACATCAACATCATCGGAACCAACACGCTGCCAATCATGGTGCAGGAGGTTTGAACCCAATCGGATAGAGTCAACTGCAATTGAGAACTTGCCACACCCAGCACAGTTGCCCACACCAGTGGGTTTGCATAGACCATGCGCCAGTCAACTTTGCCGCTCATCACGCCAGCACCCAGCGTGAAATGCAGAATGTTGGAGATCACCAACAAAACCACCGCTGTTGCCATCCCCGCTGGTCCATAGGCCAATGCAATCAAAGGGATACCAATCGGGCCCACGTTGGTGAACATGGCACAAGGTAAAAATGCCTGCAGAGTTGCGCCTGAAAATTTTGCCAACGGCCAAGCGATCAATCCGCTCAGAAAAATCAATACGACGGATGCCCCAGTGAATGACAGGGCGGAAATCGGGTCAAACGATTTTGCAGACAGCGAAATAAAGATCAAGACGGGCAGTGCGACGTCCACGACCAGTTTGTTGGCACCGCCCAGATCCGGTTTGACCCGGCGACTGTACAGAAAGCCAACCAGCACCAGAGTAAAAATGGGTAGCGTGATGGATGCAATTTTTGAGAACATGAATCCTGACTCGGTTAGATGCACACGCAAGACTTTGCATTATCTTGTACTTGATGCAACAATACGTACATATAAATTTGCAATTCGTACAAATGGATGCTCCTCGCTTAGATCGACTCACCGCATTGCTGGAAGGACTCAGTCCAAAAGTTACGCTGACTTCAAAGGCGGACGGTTTTTCGCTACACATCATCAAGGCGGGAACATCTGAACTCCCCTCGGATAGCTTTTCGGCCACTCAACTGGACGCCCTGTCCTTATTGGTTTGTCCTGCGGAGCACGCGCTACAAAACAGCCTTGAAGCCGATCAGCGATGCTTGATGAGTTTTGACGTTGTTTTTGATGGTCCCATGGGGCCCAGCTTTTTAGCTGAGCTATCTCGGCCAATCTCAATTGGTATGAGGGACGCTGATCCATCGCTCGTGCAAGTCATGACGCTGATTGCCAATGAAATGCAGGCCACTCGTTGTGGTCAGCCGCTATTTATCAATCATGCAGGCGATATCTTGCTGATCAGTTTGATGCGGCACATGACATCTCAACCGCAACAAGAATCAGGGCTGTTTTTTGCGTTGTCAGATCCGCGAATTGCCAAAAGTTTGGTTGCCATGCACGCCAAGCCCGCTCACCCTTGGACCCTGGAAACTTTGGCTAACTTGGCAGGCATGTCACGGACATCATTTGCGAATTACTTTAAAGATGTGATGCAGGTGTCACCTGGAAAGTATTTAGAAAATTTGCGACTGGCGATTGCACGGCAACTGGTGCAGACCGGTATTGGGTTGAAGCAAATAGCTGCGCGAACTGGCTATGCCAGCCCTTCTACGCTGTCTAGAGCCTTGGGTCGTAGCGTTTTGGAGGCATAAATCCCACCCCACTGAGAAAAAAGCCCAGCCAAACGGTATGAACCTATATGAAACCACTGCATATAGGCATCAAGGAGCAAGGCCATGGCTACTAACAACACCTCATCTTCGAACCCACGGGCTGCCAAAATGTGTGACGTGCTGGACGCCCTGTCCAGTGGCATCGCCAAAACCGCAGCCAACGAACCCAAGCTCGAGCCCCTACTCCTGGTTCCAGAGGTCCCGGCCGAACCTGCCCGCCAACTCCTGACCGAAAAAATGCTCGCCGAGCGCTGGGTGTGTTCAGTCGCTCGCCTTCAACGCTGGCGCACAGTCGGCGAGGGCCCGCAGTACTTGAAGATCGTGGGGAAAGTTTTGTACCGGCTCAAAGACATTGAGGCCTATGAAGAAGCCTGTCTGATCCGGAAAGTGTTCTAGCGGCGCACCCAAGGAGGCCCCGAACGGGTTGTAAATTGTTCGAACGACTTGGAATCAGTTCGAAATAGTCTTGGCGGGGCAGAACATACGTCATGACAAACTACCTAAGTTTTTAATGGGTAAGCAAATCAAGCACTTGGGGTCCAGTTCATCTTTCTAAATGTTGGGGCAACAATTAGTTGGCTGCCACCATGGCTTTTGCAATGATGACGAGTATTCCCACAAAGATTAGAAGCAAAGTCAACCCGATTGCAATCAATACCAGTGGGTTGGTCTGGAAGTCTTCTCCTTGTTTTCGGCCACCTCCGATGCCAATGAAGCTCCAAAGCACTGTCTTTAGCGTGTGCAAAATTTGCATACGGCTCCTTTTCATCGGGTTTTCTGCACGTCAAGTGGCATGACGGCTCCGGCCTTATGACCCCAAGCATTTCGAACATAAGTCGCTACGGCAGTGACCTCTGAGTCCGAGAGGGTATGACCAAAGGGCGGCATTCCATAGGGGCGCGGGTTACCTTCAGTGGTGGGTGCGAAACCACCGCTGAGAATGATCCGGACCAGGTTAACGCTTGAATTCATGATGACCGTGCGGTTGCCCGCCAAGGCCGGATAGTCACCACGCCCCTCGCCATGGTCTCCATGGCATTGAGCGCATTGGTTGAGATAGAGACTTTGACCGATTTGCTGGCCCTCCGTGGTGGAGAGCTTCCGGTCTTCTTTTGCATTTTCCTGTCGCGGTAGCTCTTTCAAAAAATGAGCTATGGCTCTCAAGTCCTTTTGATTCAGGTGCTGTGTGCTGCTGAAAACAACCTCTGCCATCGGTCCTAAAGTTGAACTGTGGGCAGTCTTGCCTGTTTTGAACAATTGCATGATGTCCTCCATGGGCCAGTCTTGAAGGCCCGCCTCGACAGGCGAGGAAAGAGACGGGGCATACCAGTTCTGCATCGGAATCAAACCGCCACTCAACCCGAGCTTGGATTGGGTGGCACCGAACACGTTGCGTGGCGCGTGACAGGCTTGGCAGTGCCCTAGGCCTTTCACCAAATATGAACCTCGATTCCATTCATCGCTCTGCTGCTTCAGCGGCTCGAATGGCTCTGGCGAAAAGAACAGTGCTCGCCATACCGCCAAAGCCGCTTGGGTGTTGTATGGAAATTTCAAAGCATGAGGCCGATTGGTCTGTTGGACTGGCTGCACACTGAGCAAATAAGCAAACATCGCGTCCGTGTCGTCTCTGGTGATTCGGGTGTACTCCGTATAAGGAAAGGCGGGATAAAGAAGCCTGCCATCTCTTGAGCGGCCATGGTGCATCGCTTGCCAGAAGTCGGCTGCGGACCAAGCGCCTATTCCTGTCAGTTTGTCTGAGGTGATATTGGAGGTGAAAACTGTGCCAAAGGATGTGTCAATACCTTTTCCACCGGCAAACGGAAAGCCTCCTCGCGCGGTATGGCAAGCAGCACAGTTTCCAACCTGGACCAAATAGGCACCACGCTGAGCCACCTGTGGTGCCAGAGCCTCGTTAAATGGTCGGTCATCGATGGAAGGCACTTCCTGGTCCTTTATCCACTCAAGGCAAACAAATCCCCCCAAACACACAACCATGATCACAGCCAAAGTCTTGGCCAATCTCAAACGCAAGACTTTCATCGAAATCCACTCCCACATTCCATGGTCGGTTGAGCAGGCAGGCTTCCAACAGGTAAGCCCCGCTTAACTGGCTGCGAAGACAGCCATGTCGCAACCGCCACAACGTCCTGCGGCGAAAGTCGGCGCGTGATTTCCCCCATGCAGTCTGGCAAGCTTGCACGCCGCATGCCGGTGCGCCACGCACCCAACTGCCCAAGCAGGTAATCGTGCGGTAGACCGAGCAGACCCGGCATGGCGGGAGCCACCCCCGTCATGGCTGCCCCATGGCAACTCGCGCAGGCAGGTACGCCAAGGCTGGCGTCACCGTGACGGACCAGTTGCTCTCCACGGGCCAGCGTCGCCGCGGGCGCTTTGGTGGTCTGCGCTGGCGGGTAGGGAAGGTCCAATGATGCGAAATGTTTCGCGATTTCCATCAGGTACTGGTCAGACATGTGGTCCAGCAGATAAGCCATGGTCGCGTTCTGGCGTCTACCGTCTCGAAAGTTGATGAGTTGGTTGTACAAATACCCGGCAGGCTTGCCCGCAATCCTTGGGAAATAGCCGCTGTTTGTTGCTCGCCCCTCCTTGCCATGGCATGTGGCGCAGGCCTGCATCCGTTGCCCCATGGAATCAGGGGGTTCAGCAGCCAAGGCTGTGCCTTGGTAAAGGGCAATAAAAAGCAGCCACCATGGAAGAAGGCGAGATACAGATGACGATGCAGTTGGGCTCATGTTTGAGGGACTCGTAAACGGTTTAAAGCAGTGTCGCGAACAACATCTGATACCGCCAGACTCAGTTAATATTTAAAATACCGTATCAGTTTGTCCTGACGCCTGATCCACCCTGCCCTATGAAAAAATACGAATTACTGGCCGAGGACATTGAGGCCCTGATCGCTTCAGGGACCATTCAGCCAGGCGAGAGGCTGCCCTCCGTGCGCCAGACCATTACCGCCCGGCACCTCAGTCCGTCCACGGTGTTTGAGGCCTATTACCTGCTGGAGGCGCGAGGACTGGTCGAGGCACGACCACGCTCGGGCTATTTCGTGAAGAGTCGGCCCGCCTTGCGCAACGAACCACAGGCCGCCAAACCTGCCCCAGAGCCACGGGAGGTGGTCGTCAACGACTTGGTGTTGGAAGTCTTGGGCGCGGGGCACGGGCTCGATGTGGTGCCTCTCGGATCCGCTTTCCCCAACCCACATTTGTTTCCAGTTGCCCGACTTGGACGCAGCATGGGCGCCGCTCTTCGAGAAATGTCACCAGCCCAATTGCTGGAAGACCTAGCACCGGGGAACGCGGAGTTACGCCGCCAAATTGCGGTGCGCTACATGGGTAACGGGGTCGCCGCCAGCTCAGAGGAAATTGTGATAACCAGCGGTGCAATGGAAGCGCTGAACTTGTGCCTGCAAGCCGTCACCCAAGCAGGTGATGCCGTGGCCATCGAGTCCCCAGCCTTTTATGGCTGTCTGCAGGCGCTTGAACGTTTGAAGCTGAGGGCGGTGGAGGTCGCTACCCACCCCCACGATGGCATTCAACTTGACTCGCTAGAAGCCGTGCTCAAACGCGAGCGCGTAAAGGCCTGCTGGTTCATGCCCAACTTCCAGAACCCTTTAGGTGCACTCATGCCCTTGGAGAACAAGCGCAAACTGGTCCACTTACTTTCGCAAAAGGGTATCCCGTTGATCGAGGACGATGTGTATGGTGAGTTGTACTTTGGCGTGCGGAGGCCGCCACCGGCCAAAAGCTTTGACAAGGACGGCTGGGTGTTGCACTGCAGCTCGTTTTCCAAGAATCTGGCACCCGGGTATCGGTTGGGATGGACTGCAGCAGGCCGTTATGCGCGCACCGTGGAGCGGCTCAAACTTTCAAGCACCTTGTCTGTCTCGGTACCCGTGCAATTGGGCATCCTGAATTACCTGCAGGAAGGTGGTTACGACAAGCACCTGCGCTTGTTGCGCGAGACGCTCAGCGCGCAGCGTGACTTGGCGCTTCAAGCCATTGCCAAGCATTTTCCGGCAGGCGTTCGGGTTACCCAGCCCGAGGGCGGCTACTTTTTGTGGGTGGAGTTACCGCCTGGTTTGAATGCGCTAGAGCTTCAGCGCCTGGCCTTATGTCAAAACATCAGCATCGCCCCAGGACAATTGTTCTCTGCGGACCAGCGATTCAGCCACTTCATTCGACTCAATTTCGGACACCCCTCGGCGGGACAACTCGGGCCATCGCTCAAGGCACTGGGAAGACTGGTACACGCTTTGGCAAAGTCAATACGACAGGATTGATGGGTAACTGGTTGGGTCGTTTGAGCGCCAACTGAGTCTGGTGCGTATTGTCCTTGGGAAACTTAGGCGGTTTGTGATGAAGCACGTTCTGCTCCGCCAAATGAACCCCGCTTGGAATCCATGCGGGGTTTTTTATTGATCTACCTCGACCAGAGGATTTTTCAATTTCTGCGGTGTTAGAAGCAGTTCATGCTCCGCAGTAGGTTAAATGAATTTTTTGTCGCTATAGCCTCGGCAGAACAGGGTTGAGTTTTAACTTGCCACTTTTTCTGATCGCAAGCACAAAGTCTTCCCAATCCTGAGATTGCTTTACATCTGAAACCCTCCAATCCATGGATTGAAGAAGACGCTGCAGATGAGTCAAACGCGGCTCGATGGGTCCCGCAAAGAAGATTTTCCCCGCCGAGTTAGCAATGACTATGGTTGGGAAAATCAGGATCTCAAGGTCCGCTAATGAATTGGCTTGGTCTTCAACGTCCACCCAATGCAAATGAAAGCCTTCGGTGGATAAGCCATCAAATTCCGGCTTGATTTTGCGGCAGATTGCGCACCAAGCTGCGCACAAGCAATAAACGTCCAGCAAGGAGGGTTCCCTTTCCAAATGAGCAGCGGTTGACCAGAGCCCAGAAAGCATTCCCGATGGATGTGGATGACTTTCATTGGCGCATGTCATGGAATGTCCAATTTGCGCCACTTGGCCAAGCCGATCAAGCACTTGGGTTTCAATGCATCATTCTAAATGTTGAGACAGCCATCTCGCACAAACGGGTAATTGAAAATTCAGTTGGAATTGCTAGCCTGCACAACGGAAAAATGATCTGAGGGGGTCATTTGTCATTCACATCAATCGCTGACATACAATAGTCACATATTTCCAGTAAGGTTGAATCATGGAAGACAAATACGTCATCAAAGCACTCGCGGCGCTAGCACAACCCAACCGACTTCAGATTTTTCGCTTGTTGGTCGTGAAAGGCGCGGAAGGGTTGACGCCCGCGCTGATCGCTGAGGAACTGGGTATGCCCGCGAACACTCTTTCATTTCACCTGAAAGAGTTGATGCACGCAGATCTCATTTCGCAAGAGCGCAGTGGCCGCAACCTGATTTATCGGGCGCAGTACGACCGCATGAATGCAGTGTTGTCCTTCCTGACCCAAAACTGTTGCCAAGGGGAGCCCTGCGAGGTCAGCCCTGAGGATATTTGCAAAACCTGCTAAACCTAAGGAATCCAAAGTGACTGAAGACAAACCATTGAACGTACTTTTTCTATGTACCCACAACTCTGCTCGCAGCATCTTGGCTGAAGCATTACTCAACCATATAGGTCATGGAAAGTTCAAGGCTTTCTCTGCCGGTAGCAGCCCAGCTAAAGATCAAACTCCTAACCCAATGACGATTGCTACGTTAGAAAAAGCTGGTGTTTCAACCGAAGGATTGACTAGCAAAAGTTGGGATGTTTTTGCTACACCTGATGCACCGCATATGGATTTGGTGATCACAGTTTGCGACAACGCAGCTGGCGAAGTTTGTCCCTATTGGCCTGGTCAACCTGCAACCGCGCATTGGGGTTATGCAGATCCTTCAGAGACAGTGGGCACTGAAGAACAAAAACAAGAAGCTTTCAAGCAAACGCTTCATCAAATCAAAAGACGCCTGGATCTGTTTACAAGTCTGCCTTTAACAAGTCTCAGCAAGATGGCTTTGGAAAATACAGCTCGAGATCTCGCAACAAAATGATTCATTGGAGAAGATATTTTGCTGAGCTAATTGGCACAGCAGCCTTGTTGTGTGCCGTAATCGGCTCAGGCATCATGGCCGAGCAATTGGCAGACGGGAACACAGCCGTTGCTCTTTTGGCCAATACGCTTGCCACTGTCTTTGCTCTTTATGTGTTGATTGAAACACTAGGGCCAGTCAGTGGTGCGCATTTCAATCCAGTTGTGTCGATGGTCATGGCCTATCGCAAAGATTTGGCCCGTCATCACTTGGTGGGCTATGTGATCGCTCAGCTCACAGGTGCTGCATTGGGCGCGTGGGCGGCTCATGCAATGTTTGATCTCGAAATACTGCAATGGTCCACGAAAGTGAGAACTGGTCCTGCACAGTGGTTTGCTGAGGCAGTAGCTACATGTGGCTTGCTATTTGTGATCTTGCGCTCCCCCGAAGGTAAGGCATCAACTATTGTTGCTTGCTATATCGGCGCAGCATATTGGTTCACTGCTAGTACATCTTTTGCGAATCCAGCAGCTGCGTTCGGTCGCATGTTCAGCAACACATTTGCAGGTATCACACCATTTGACGTTCCAGCTTTTGTTGTTGCTCAAATAGTTGGCGGATTCCTCGGCTTGTTCCTTCATTCATTATTGAAGTCAGACCACCTCCACAGTCATTAAGAATTGATATGGTCAAAATTTTCCACAATCCAAAATGCGGCACTTCTCGGAATACATTAGCCCTGATTCGAAATTCAGGCGTTGAACCTGAGATGGTGCTTTACTTAGAGACACCTCCTTCCAAGGAACAGCTCAAGAAGTTGATCGCTGATATGGGCATTCCTGTCAGGGACATACTGCGTCAAAAGGGTACGCCATATGAAGAATTGGACTTAGGTAATGCGAAATGGAATGACGAAGAGTTGTTGGACTTCATGATGGCGTACCCCATTTTGATCAATCGGCCAATTGTTGTGACCCCACTTGGAACAAAATTGTGCCGTCCATCTGAAGCAGTGCTTGATATTCTGGTGAATCCACAGATGAGCGCTTTTTCTAAAGAAGACGGTGAAGTTGTCATCAATGAAAAGGGTTTGCGTGTCTAAGGTCACTGATCAATTGCCCAACCTTGATCAAAGCAGCCTCAAGTTGCCTCAGCAAGAACTTTTGCCGCCCTCGAAGTCCTCTACTCACCCACCTCGGATTTTGATGTTGTATGGCTCTTTGCGCGAGCGCTCTTACAGCAAGCTATTGACATTAGAGGCAGCCAAGTTGCTTGAAGCAATGGGTGCAGAAGTGAAGGTGTTTGATCCATTAAATCTTCCTCAACCAGATGCCGCACCAGATACGCATCCAAAGGTGAAGGAGTTGCGTGATTTGGCAGCTTGGTCAGAGGGGATGGTTTGGTGTTCGCCTGAACGCCACGGTGCAATGACTGGGATCATGAAAAGTCAGATCGACTGGATCCCATTGTCAGTAGGCGCTGTTCGTCCAACCCAAGGCAAAACCTTGGCCGTGATGGAGGTCAGCGGTGGCTCACAATCTTTCAACGCCGTGAACCAAATGCGCATCTTGGGGCGCTGGATGAGGATGCTGACGATCCCCAACCAAAGCTCAGTGGCTAAAGCGTTCTTAGAGTTCGAGGAAGATGGCCGCATGAAGCCATCGGCTTATTACGACAGAGTGGTAGATGTCATGGAGGAACTGGTTAAGTTCACGCTTCTGACGCGTGATGCCGCACCTTATTTGGTTGACCGTTACAGCGAGCGTAAAGAATCTGCCATTGAACTTTCCAAAAGAGTGAATCAAAAATCAATTTGAACTCAGAGCAATCAGAAAGGTTAGATCGACTTGATAGCTCTTGGGGATCGAAGCAACCATGCGGCTTCATGGAACCAACGGAGCCCGCAGCATGCAAGCCCATACTCAAGAAGAAATCGACTCAAGGACTGAACCAAGCCCTATGGCCATCATTGGTGCCATCCTCGCCCAGGGCGCTATCAGGTGGATGGATCGGCAAAAGAGAGATCAACAGGTTGCTCAAAAAAGCAGCAAAGTCTCTGCCTCTCGCCTTAGCACCAACCCCGGCAGCACTTTGCCGCCACCGTAAACCCACCGACGCAACTCCTGCGTCGCACCTGGCCAGTCCCGCTGATTGACACGCCTTCGAAGCGTTGACGCCTGCAACCTACCGGCTCCAAGGTTGAACGTGAAATCCACAATGGCTGCAAGCCGTCCCTCTGGCTCAGTGGCCAGCACCGGACAGAAGCGCAACGTGGCCTTCATGGCGTCGGCCATGTCAGTTGCCAAATATGCCTCGCCCTCTTCCATGGTGATCGGCTGATGCTTGGCATCGCAAAGATGGCCATAGCCGATGGTCCAATACCCTGCCGGACAGACATACGGATAAGCGCGGTCAGGGTCTGACTTGGGCACACGGCAGAACCCTTCGAACCGCTTAGCCAAAGCGATTGCTGCCTTGGGCACTTCGATCATGGTCGAACTTTGTCAAATACGCGGCCCAAAAACCAGAAGTTCAGCACCCCAGCCCATAGCGCCTGATCGGCTTCAGTCCAAGCGTGCAGAACTGCTGTACCCCAGTCGGCACCGGCAGACAAAGCCGCCGCAAATGCTGCCGTCTTCGCCGCACAGTACAGCGCCATGAACCAGTAGGTAATCACTGGGCGCACAGAGCTGGAAAGCGCATCTGCCCATCCCAACCCAGTTTTTTCGCCCTGGGCACGCACAGCATCGCGCAGAGTTTCGATTGCGCCAGTGGTCCAAGCGCCGTCGGCGGCCGCACCTAGCTCGGACATGCGCTGGGCACCGCGCAGTTTCTCAAACTCCAACGCCTTGTCCTGCATAGCCAATTCATGTCCACGCTCGCCTTGGCGGTCGAACCATTTCAGGACCTCGGGAGCCAAGCGAAACGCGCCGCCCAGCAAGCCACCCAACAGTGTCTCGATCATTGGGGACCTCCCATCAGCCGTAACTTGATGGCGATGCCGACCAGCAGTGCAGCCAAGACGCCGGTGGTCAGCACCTTGACCGTGGTTTGCCAGGCCGTTCGGCGCGCTTCCCGCCACGCATCGATGAGACCCCGCAGGTCGCGGATGTCGGCGGCGGCGTGGCCGTTTTCAAGGCCAAGACAGGCCAATGCGCGCTCGGCCCCCCGCTCTGCGGCGCGGGTAAGCAACTCATCAAGGTCCTCCGGGCGCAGGTTCAGGATGTCAGCGCTGTGGTTGCTGGTGGATTCTTCTGTCATGGGTATCTCCAAAAAGAAAAAGCCCGCTCTGGCGTGAACCAGGCGGGCTTGAAGTAAGAATTTTTAGTTTTTAAGCGGCAACAACCGGAACAGGAAATGGTTTGCGAGTGACTACGGTTCCATTGGAATTTGTGTGGCCAAATCCAAAAATATCCTTTCTGGCCTCTGGGATGTCACCATCTATGAAGACAGGCACCAAACCAGTGAGAAACTCAATACCAGACGCAAAGATTGGGAGTGCATCGGAATAAGCGTTGTTGCAAGACGCTTCCCAAAGCGGCCCCTCAAGAAACATGCACGAACCTTTGCAAATTTGCAGCACTGGACATTTCGGACATTCAGATCGATGTGACCAGTGCGTTGCTGTTTTGAGCGCCACCTGATCCAGTTGGCTAGTGTGGCCAATGCGGTGAGACTCTCCGTTCGGAGCCAAAGCAGCAGCACTCACGTTCTGACACGTGAGCACATTGCCCTTGAGGTCAACAGCAATTGAATCAGGCCGGTCCATTCCGCACTTTTGCCCAAGACTAGACGCAGGACGCATGAAACGTAGCGAGTTAACAAATGACATCACCCTATCCCGTACGCTCGCGATGCGACTCGCCTTGCCATGCCGGATATCGTGAAACGCTTGACGCCTAAAGGAATGAAACTCATCTTCCCGTAGCGACTGATTGATTCCACCTGCATCGTAAGCATCAACAAAACCTCCCTCACCAATCAGTACGTTCGGATCACCCGTGAGGTTCACAAAGAACGATTGAATTTCTGCGCGAGACTGGTTATCTCGATTAAGCATGGCATTGAAGCTGAAACGCTCCTTAGGAGCTAGCCTTTCATACAGGTCCAAGATGGCAGTCCTGACCTGCTGATCTTCCAGCGGATCTGGCCCCCGCACATGCTGGCCAGGCCCATCATGGGAGATGCTGACGGTGAACCCCAAGTCTTCAAGCCATTGGTTGGTTTCAGGATTCAACAACGAACCATTTGTTATCACTGAGAACCTGGCAGCCGGAAACTTCTGACGCAAGGCATCTGCAAGGGGTCTGAGAGTCTTTATGTAAACAAGTGGCTCCCCACCCCAGAACTCGATGGCATCTGGGGGGGGTAGGACCCAACTGTCTAAAGATGCCAGAAACCAATTTATGTCGTCCGGGTTGGTTTCTATGTTTCGGGCAACGAAACGCTGCGAACAGTATTCGCATGAGTAGTTGCAGGACAAACCAAGAGAGATCTTAAGTACGCGCGGGGATGTTTTTCCAAGCGGAGCTTCACGGGATGTCACTAGAGCATCTTGCGTAGAAACTAGAAGCGTGGGATCTACTGTTCGAACCATTGATCGCCCCTGAAGGTCGGTCAAGCTGGAGTCCGAGTTATCGTACATAAGAGGTACGACCGCTTCTGTTCGTGGATCCACTGTCGTGATTATGAATTTAGCCATTGAGTCTTTCCACCTTTATGTTGAGAAGCACCTGCATGAAGGGAACTTCGCCCGTATAGGGCTTCTGAAAATGAACAGCACGAGCATCAAATGCCACAAGCAATCCCCTGTGAGGTCTGATCCAATACTTCGCGTGGTTTTCCCACGGCATAAGGCACTTGCCAAAACCTGAAGAACGCCAGTCGGGATTGCAAATGGCAAAGGCGTTAGGACCGTATTGGTTAACTTGCTCCAGCAGATCTTCTGACGGATCAAGTTCAGGACCGTTGGGGAAATACACCGCCTGCAGATGACATTCGTCTTCGTCGGAGTGCGGCATGATTTCCACGCCAGCAACTCGCACAACTTCTCGCCCTTGCAAATGGGTGATCCGTCCTTGTGGGCCTACAAAGTCACGCTGGAGGATGGGTATGGCCATACTGGCCAGTTGGGTAGCACTGGGGACAGCCCCGTCAAAGACGTCGTGAGGGTGCCGATCCCAGATTTCCCCAGCCTCAGTCTTCATCGCGCCATGGACCTTAAGCAGGTCCTGGTAAAGACATTGGTCGAAGCTAGAAGGGGTGTTGAGCGCCCATAAACCCACGGCTGTGGGAAAAAGGTTCAGTCTCATTGGACATTCACCAGCAGATCATCGGTCCCCGAGAAGTACTTAAACCCAACCTTGATCTTGGCCACATCCCCTGTTGCCATGCCATCCGGTCTGAAAACCGTACAGCCTGAGCCACCAGTGGTTCTGACCCGTCGTGCAACGAGATACCCAGCGGTGGACTCCAGATACACCTCGGCGTCTCGATCCTCAATCGGATCGCCGTCTGGGATTTCGAGTTGGAAATCAATGCTCACCTCTCCACTGGCTGAGACATTGATAGATGGGCCACCTACGAAGCGGACAACGGGAAGCGTTTCCTCACGAACTAATGCCAAGGTGACGGCAGGAATGACTTCAATGTTCGAACTGACCTTAATCAACTCTGGATCAAAAACATTAAATCCAATAGACCAGTCCGCAATAGGAGATGTCTTAAACGGAACCAACACATGACCAATTGGATGCGTCTGGAGAACTGATGCGTGATACGCCTGTGCATCCATCTTTGATGCTAAGGTGGCCGCGTAGAGATTAGGGGTTTGCTGAAAAAAACCTGCTGAAGTTCCGCTTCTATCCATGAACCCAACAGGCGCATAAAGCATAAAACTGGCGTGATCTGAAAACTCTGGATGTTCCCGAAGGGAATCTAAATTTAGAGTGCGCTCATAGATCGGTTGTCCAAAGACGCCAAAGTTTCCACGCCACTCAGTGATCAAGCTTTGGTCAAAAAACCTACCGCCGTTTGAGTGACTCATTGCTGGATCACCGACGAATTCACGCTGCATGACGGCGTGAACAGAAAAACTTAGATTGCGCTCATCAAGTGCAACATCCAATGCAAATGGCGAGTTCTTGTTACCTGTATAAAGTCTCATCTAAATTCCTTAGCAGCAGTTGCAATCGCAATTGCAGTTGTAGCGTGTGGTTTGCGAGCCAAAACTGATAGTTGAGCCGCCATCAACAAGCCGCAACATGTAAATTCCTGAGGTGGGCGCTAAGTCGCCACAGTTGTAGAAATCGGCAGTATTTGCAGTGCAGTTGGATGCGCCTTGCCAGCCTGAACCTGGATTACTGCTTCTGAAGCAATTGCCAACTGCGTTGAAAAAGTAGTCGTGCAGCCATCCGTAATTGGCGGTCCACAAGGATCCACCGTTGTTCATGTACATGTCCCAATTACCGTCGGACTTTAAAAATCCCATGAGGTTGCTGTTCACATGCAGTGAGCGAGTCACGTTGTCCGTGTCCTGCATCGTGAGTGTTGGGGCTGTGTTTTGAATCGTCAGATTCCCCGTCATCGTGTCACCCGTCTTGGCAACACGACTAGACAAGTCAATTACTACCGTGGCATTACCGCTTGCATTTGGACCGGCTCCATTTACCGATCTCACAAACGCGGTGGAGTCATAACCATCCAACTTGTCGGCGTCAGCGGCCTTGGCAGCAATACCAAGGTACGTTGCATTGTGGTTGTGAGTACTTGAGGCAAACGCACTAGCGTGCTGACCATCAAGCAGATCAGCATCCAAAGCAGTTCCCGCCCCATCAACAGTAAGTAGCTTCGCTAGAACATCGGCAGCGGTGTAAGAAGAGGCATTGAGCTTGGTCGCGAACTGGGAGTCGATCCCACTGGACAAGTCCATGATGAAACGCCAGTTATCGGGGTTGACTCCGATCAACTGGTATAGCTTCAATTGATCTGTGCGGTAGCAGAGCATTCCAACTTGCTGGTTTGTAGTCGGGAAAGTGGTTCCGCTATTGCAAGAAATTCCGGTCTTGTCGTTGTTCAAAATCTCAATGAGCGAATCTGAAAGCGAGCGCGACGACGGAATGTCGGTAAAGTTTTGCATCTAGTACCCCTGTGCAATCCAAGTGAAAGAACCGGCAACTCGAGTGCCGGACGTGTTTTCCAGAACAGCTGTAAAGCCGCCTGTTGTGATGGAGCCAACTAGCCGCGCTATTGCCACGACCGTTCCTCCCTTGTGGGTCATAGTCACTTCGGGGGGAACTCGAAATGAGCGCGTGAAGGTAATCGCGACACCGACAGCTGCGTCGGTAATTTGAGCTGTTCCACGATCAAAGATGTCGGGTACGTCCACCGTTACTCTCAGGGCATCAATGAACCCTCGGTCTGAGTTTCTTGAGTTCAAGATCGCACGAAATAAAGCGCGCCGGTAGGTGTAGTCACCCTGAATGAAATCTCGAAAGTCGGTGTAACCCGGTGGATGTCCAGACTGAACGATGGCTGAAAAGTCATCTTCAGTGATCTCACCGCTGGCAACAATCATGTCGCTGATAACGCCATTGGCATGCCTGCGGTACTGCTCGGCAAGAAGTAACGCCTCTCGAACGGTCAGCCTCAAAGCTTTTCGCAGTGCATCAGATACGCCGAAACCATCAGTGAGGTTGCGCCGGTATGCCACTGTCCTGCCCAGGGCCTCGCCAATGGCCACGGCTTCGGCAACTCGCTTGATCGCTTGGCGGGTCACCTTGTCGGACGTGCCAAAGGATTCGGTCAGTGGCTTTCTTACCTGCTTAGCGCCTAAATCGCTAACGCCGAGGCCTTCGCTAACTCGCAGGACAAAGGCAATGAGGTCTGTGTAGGTTTCAGCAAACGCAATCGCCTCTGCAACCTGCTTTGTGATCGCCCGGTCAAGACCGTCGTTGAGTCCAAAAGCCTCAGATCTGTTTTTAGCAATTAACTTTCGAATGGATTCAGAGACGGGCAGAAATTCAGCCAGACGCTTAATGCTGTTTTGGCGGAGTGAATCGGACCATGCAAGGCTTTCATTGTTGGTTTTTGTGAGTGCGTTCGCCAGGTAGTCAGCAGACTGAAATGACTCCGCAATTTGCTTTTTATTGTTCTTTGCAACGCCTTCTGCAAAGGCCATCGATTCAACACAACGCAACACAAAAGCGATGAGGTCTGAGTAGGTTTCAGAGAACCCAACCGACTCAGACTCACGCAAGGTAAATATGTTTTTTCGCCCTTCTGAAATTGGAAGGCTCTCACTAGAACGCTTTGTCCAGCTTCGCGATCCAGCCTCGATGAAGGCAAGCGTTGCGGCTACAGCAATGCTGTAAACCGCAGGATAGGCTGCAGTCCAGCTTTTGCCTGCACTGGCACTTGACCATGTGAATCCAGCCGAAGCCCAGGTGTATCGAGACCCCTGGGTTTCAGTAACCGTCACCGTTTCGGGCATGACGATCAGCTCATCGTGAAGGTGAAAACGGCGGTCAGGCTGTCATCAGCACCTTTATTGACCACAGGGAACACCACTCGGTCAAACATGATGCCAGCTGACGCTGCGTTGAATACCCCTGCCTCTGTGATTGCACCGGTCCCATCACCAGCCAGGAAATCAGCTGTGAAAGTAAATGTTTTGGTGCCAGCAGTATGGGCGTAGGTCGCAGCGTTGCGATCGAGTTCTGTCACCAGCGCCGACTGTGTTGCTGCGGCTGCGGTAGTCCCTGTGCCAAGGGCAATGAATCCCATCACGTTGGGACGACTGACAGACTTTCCAATGGCATCGGCAATAAAGTCGAAGCCCACGTTGACGATGATGTTGTCCTTGTGAACAGTTTCAACCTCGCCGTTAGAACGGTGCACGATGAGAGTCATCGCGCCATAAAGCTGCATAGATTCTTGGATCATAAAAGTCCTCATTTAAAAAAAATGACGCCGCCTCTTGCGAGAGCAGCGCCACGGTTGGGTGAAATTTGGTTGAGCTAGATCTAGTACAAACGCAGGCTTGTAAAGGTGCCGACCGGCGCTATTGCAGCGCTCGCCGAATCGATATCACCACCCATTCGTCCTGCAAAGAGTCGGCGCTCGCTGGCCGTTTGACAAACACCAAGACAAATCCGGTCCGTAATGGATACAGAGAACGCCACACTCACTCGCCTTGCGAGATGGTCCTCCAAGAAAAAGGAGGCATTTGAAGCGTCATATCCCACGAGCAGTTGCCCCGATGAGCCTGTCGCGGCCCAGATGACACAAGTTGTAATCTCAGAAGGCGCAAACCAGAATGACGTGTGAAAGACGTCTGGAATGCTCACACTCCAAGCGACTCGGGTCGTGTCCTTGACCATCAGCCCGTCCCCATAACGACCTGCGGCGTAACTCACGCTTGCTGCTTGGCTTAGCAACGGGTTACCAAGACCGTTAGTGGAACCATTAAGCCTCCAGCCGTAAATTTCTCCGGCTTGCAGCGCATCTTCACGCGCAATTTGAAACCGCGCATCCACGTTGGCAATTGCACCGTCATATGCCCATTGGCGTTTGGCAGCATCACTTGCCCAAGGAAAGTTCGCCTCCAGCCATGTTGTACGGTCATCAACCGATGCACCCAAACTGTTGAGCAACGTGTTCTGAGCACGGATGGGTGAGACCAAGTCCAACTCAAATAGATACTCAGCCGTCTGAGCACCAGTGCTCATGCGCAGCACATTGCGGCCATTGACCGAGACGACCGATGCGAAGTGCTTGGTACCAGGAAACCCTAGAGCCTGCTCATCGCGTGCGAGAATTAGATTTGCGTTTTGGGGTTGGGCCACCACCGTCGAGACAAAGGTCGGCGTGTCGCTGTAAATCCCAGGTGACGCAATTGCTTTGATCCAAAACTTACGTTCGCCATCAAAACCGGATGGCAGCGTGTAGCTGGTGGATTTGACCTCGGCAACAAATAGCGAAGCGTCCCAAGCCGCCCCTTCGCGTAACTCATAGCCCACCACCTCTGGCTCAGGGTTAGGTTGCCAGCGAAATTCCAAACGATTGGCCGATTGCACAACATCGAACTGCCGAACCGTACTCGGAGCAAGTAAATTCAGAACAAAGGTTGTTACGTGCGCGCTGTAATTTCCAGAGGTATCAATCGCACGAATGTGATACGGGTACTGACCTGCTGCACTTTGATCATGCAACATCTGAGTACCTGACGTCTTGGCCACAAGTTGAGCGTCATCCCAACCTGGCCCCACACGCACCTCGTATCCTGAGAGGTCAGCATCTTGCAGTTCATCCCAAGCAATCATCAAGTCTGAAACTCTGCGCTGGACCGTAAATCCAGTGACGTCCGATGGCGGCAACGTCTTACCCAGCACTACCCCGCTGAGCGTTGCGGGAATGCTCTCCTTACGGGTGATGCCAATGGCTCTCAGACTGAACTCGTACTGCCCCTCTTGGGCGTCACGAATTTCAGCGTAGTTTGCGCTGGTCAGTGGCAGGCTTACGAAGTTTCCGCCTGCGACCCGATAAGACAGGCGGTAGGCAATGGCAGTTTGAACCTCGGTCCATGAGACCTGAACCAAGACTTGAGCCTGGTCTTTCACCCTATAAAGACTCTCTTGCATTGCCAACCCCGTAGGCGGTGGAGGAATGTCCGAAAGAACAGTAATCGAGCGTGGCTGAAGTGCCAGACCTTCTTCAATCGCTGCGTATTTGCTTGGGTTGTGCGCCAGTGCCGTTACTTCATGGACACCCGGATCACGCTCAGCGACAGACACCACCCTAAAAAGCTGCGGCTCAATGATTGAGGATGCCAACATCCAAATTGCATCAACTTGGGGGACCGAACTGAACGGTATCGTCACTGTCAAAGTGCGACCGGATACAGGCCCCACCAGTCGCTCCTCGACAGTTCCATTCGGCAAAACGACCGAGAGTCGCCAAGGTAAATCAGCTGGCAACTCTTGGTCGAGCGTGACAGTGCTAGCCGTTGCAGCGGCGGTCCGACCACCCAAGCGCATACCGCCGCGAACAGGATCAGCGACCTTGATGACGTCGCCTGGACGCACCACTGCACCTTCAAGGCCCGTTCGGAAAGTGACAATTTCTGAATCAGATTGCTCGGAGAACAAAAGCCACTTGCCCACCCGGTGGGCTTGACCTCGAGCAGTGCAACCGAGTGCAACTACATCGCTTTGCACAATCCCATAGCGGGCGATACCTGCGGCATCTTCGACATATTCAACCTTCTGACGGTAGAAATCATCTGGATCATTCCAGGTCACGAGCGCCACGGTGTGACGAGCTTTAGCTGAAGACCCTTGGTAGGCAAACTCTCCGTCCACCACGTTGCCGGGGGCGAACTGGTAAACCGCATCACTGGGTGCGTCCTGCGTGACAGTGATTGCTCCACCCGACCAATACACCATGCCTCGAAAAATCGAGGCCATGTCCTGCACGACCTTGTAAGCCTGCTCGCGCGTCTGAAGATACAAGTTACAGGTAAAGCGTGGCTCAAAGCCCCCAAGCCCGTTAGGAACCAACTGGTCGCAATACTGCGCCACTCGGTAAAGCGCCCATTTGTCGACCTGTGACTCAGGGATGTATCCACCCAAGCCGTACCGGGTACTGGTGACCAGGTCATAAAAACACCACGCAGGGTTGTCTGTCCATGCGATTTTGAAGTTTCCGTTCCACACGCCACTGTAGGTTCGTGTACCAGGGTCATAGTTCACCGGCACACGGACACGCAGCAGTTTCATGTCGTAGCTGCGCCGAGGGATAGCCGAAAATTGCGAAGCATCTACCCTCAACGCAACCAAGGCGCTGTTGGGATAGCGCAGCTTGCTCTCAACAACTTCGGTGTAGGAGTCAAGGTAGGTCTTGTTCTGGATGGCGCTGGAGGTTGAATCCGCCGTGACACGCCGAACACGAATTTCCCACGGGCCGTTACCGGTTAGCGGCACGTAGTAACTGCGCTGGTACTTGGTCGTGGTCTTACCTGAGATCGTGTCGTTTATTACTTCGACAAACCCGCCGCCGCTGACCTGCCGATCGATGGAAAACGATACAGCGCTTCCGTTCAGATCTCCATTGGTCGTGTCTTGGTTGGTCAGTTGCCCAACGCTCACCTTAATCCTGACTGCGTCTACATCAGGATCAGTGATTGAGCGAACCACAGGCTGGCTCGCCTTGATCTCAACGCCAACGGGTACCTCGTTTTCGACAGAAGAGAACCCAGGTACGTAGCTTTGCTGCTGTGTGCCATCTCTGGTCTCAAGCGTTACGCCAGAAAAATTGGTTGTACCGTCGGCGTTCTGTATGGGCGTGTCGTCCAGATATACCGATTGGAGCCCATCGACCAAGCCCTCAATCTCTCCCTCGGAAATGAGATCAACAACCCGTGCATAGGCTTTGGAGCGTAAGCTGTCAGGCGCTTCTTGGGCTACGCGTGCGCTAGCACCTCCGCCCCCTTTGCCTCCACCTCCTGCGCCGATGATTAGTTCAGTCATGCAGGAATCTCGTCGACATCAATACCTGCACTGATCACAGCCGAGCCCACAATCAATCGACCATAACCCACAGGCACGGGGTGACCCTGTGCCGTCGTGTTGACTGCACCGTTGAAGCTGTAGCTTGGCTTGTTTTCTGGACGCTCAGATGGTTCAGTTGCTTTGGGTGTGGGTGCAATCATCTGCGCAACACCGCCAAGAATCATGGCTGTGCCCACCGAATAGAGCGTGGCCTGAGACAGAAATGCACCCGATGCAGCCCAGCCAAGTGGGTTCCACCATGCGACGGCAAGCAATGCTGCGCCAAGCAAGATTTGCCCCAAACCATCTCCGCCAGCGCCAGACAATACCGGCGCAATCGTGATGCGCTGGGAGCCGGTGGGCTCGTGCAATCGCTCCAAGTTAAGGGAATCTCGGCCAGCAAGCACCCGGTAGCCAACCCCGCGTTCACCGGAGGCAACCAACTCCCGCTCAAAGGTAGGAAAGTTGGCACTAAGCGCGCGAATCGCTTCTGCGGCTGATGAAATGGCAAGGGTATGCCTGCGCCCAAAGCTGCGTCCGAGTTCACCGAGAAGTATGACTGTGACCATATCGAATGACGTGCGTTGTAACTTTTTGCCAGTACCCACCGTAAATATCGCGGCTGGAAAGACGTCCTTGCAAGTGATGCAGGATCAGTCCATCCCCGAGATAGACGGCAGCGTGATTGGGAACAGGCGAAGCAACCTGCATCAAGATGCAATCGCCCATTTGGATTTCTTCTGGCTTCACTTGCGTAAAACCTACTTTTTCGAAGTTGTCGATGTACAAGTTCTCACCACGTTTCCACCAATCATCAAAGCGCACGAAGTTTGGAAGCACAACCCCACGCTCCGACTGGAACCAGTCCCGCAGTAACGCGTAACAGTCAAGAACACCGTGAGACCATTCACGCCCCACAAGCGGTGCGACATAGCCAGAAGGCTGAATTTGCGCCCATTGACCACTGGGAAAACTGATGATGTGCCAAGGCAAACCACTGGCTTCACAAGCCACGCGATCGGCCTGACTCGCTGTCGGAGGTAAGCCCGGATGGCTGTGCACCACGCCTACGATCTGCCCCCTTGAGTCAGCTTGTGCGAAGTCCTCGGGATGAATAACGAATTGATCGGTGCCCACGCCGATGTTTCGGCAAGGCACATACACCTCACGGCCACGGCGGATCACAAGCAAGCCACAAGATTCGCGCGGATACTCCTCGCGGGCGTGATCCATTGCCAGAGACTGGTTCTCGCTTTGCATCAACGAATCAACCCAGCTGCGGGGAAACCGCCGAATGGAAGCTCAGCGTTTTGTCCAAACCGCACTTGGCATGAAGCCAATCGCTTGCCACAGATATCCTGAATGCTTGAAACTACCGACTGATCGTTAGCGTTGAAATAATTTGAGCCTGTGTAGCCACACTCAGATCCCCGGTAACGCCAGGGACATACGTTTTGAACGATCTGCCTGCGCGGCAAAGTTACGCCCTCAAGATCAAATGAAGCCGCGAGTTCGAACTCAACAACATCTCTAGTCTCACGCGACTTTCGATCCACGTAATAAATGTCATCGGCAAACTCCGCCAAAGGGTCAGCAGTTGGGTTTGATCCACCGGAAAAATTAACTGCGTCAAGGTATTTGGCAAGCGTTCGCTTGCGTGTGATCTTGGCACCCACCAAGTCCTGATAGGTCAGTACAAGCGCCGTAATGGCTCCAGTGACGTTCGCCACGCGCAGACGAGGCCTTGGCACCTGGCCATTGCCGTTGAACTCGAATCCCTCGACCTCAATTGGAAATGGTTCGTAGGCGTTCCCCTGCCAGACTACGCGCTGCTGCAACGCATTTGTACCTGCATGAAAGCGCACTGGCCCCTGTCCAAAGATCGCCAGATCCAAAACGAACAGCTCAATGACACTGCTGGGTGCGAGCTTTTGGATTTCCGAAGTGATGGCGACAGCAGTCATGAGAGATCAAATACCTGCTTAAAAGTTGCTCGGACAGATTCAATATTTGGCTCGTCCACGGAACGACTCCATTCATCACAAACAAACTTAGCAGGCAATCCACCTGGAGGCGTCCAATCAAAGGCCTGGACTGCACCACGAGCCCGAAGAAAGTTGTCGATTGCTACGGCATCACTACTGGTGCGTCCGCGAAACTCCAGCGACCACACCTGCGGCTGTGTATTGATTCCGAATCCCAAGCGCTGTTCATAGCCATCACCAAAGGAGACACGGCGCACTGTGGGACGCATTGACAAATTGGCACCAACAGAAGGAGCCCAAGTAAATGTGGCCATTTACGCCCCCCTGCGACCGTCAAGCAGGCCACCTGCACGTTTTTGCGCAAGGAGTTCTTGCCGCACTGCACTTGCTATAGCGCGGCCTAAATCGCGCCCACCTGGGTCATCACCACGGCTAGACGCACCTGAGTCAGTCAAACTGACGGAAATGTTGAAGACATCCCCACCGACCCCAGCCCCACTCATGGTTACGGGAATTGAACGACCATCAGGCAGCGGTACATAGGCTTCTGGGCGAGAGCCTTCACCAAAAAGGGCTAACTGAGGTGAGTTGGCAATACCCCCGCTGGCATAACTGCGCAGTGCAGTTGGACCTGCAGAAGTCATGACACCACCGCTGGCAAAACCAAAAAACCCGGCCATGGCGTTGGCCAGGGGCAGTGTGATGGCCCTCTGAATCTGAATCCTGATCAAGTCAGAAATGATGGAGTTCGCCAAGGTTCTGAAATCAAGCTTGCCGGTCATCACAAAGTTCACCAAAGCATCGGTCATCCCGTTAAATGCTCGGGTGGTGGCTGACTCCATTTGCTTGCCAACCTGCTCGGCCTCTTCGGCAACAGAGCGCAGGCCCTTGGCAAAGCCAGCTTCCGGATCAGACAGTTCCTTGACACGTAAAGTCAAAAGAGATGCGCCATCAGCTGCCTGTCGAGCCGCTTCCTCGATTTTTCTGAGGGCATCTGCTAGCTTTTCGTTACCAGGCGCTGCCTCAGCCAATTCACTTGCCTGTCGAGCAAGCGCTGACAATTGAAGACCACTTTCTTGGCGTGCCGTTGCCAGTTGCTGCAATGATTTCAGTTCACTGATAGCGCCCGTTTCACGCAAAGTTTTGATTTGCTCTTCAACCGCACGAAGCTCCCCAAGCCCTCGGGCTGCTTGCTCTTGCAGATCCTTCATCGACTCGCCAGGCAACCGAATCTGGCGCTCCAAATTCGACTGTTGAGCTTCACGCTCTAGTCTTTGCCGTTTTAAAGTGATTTCAGCCAGACGATCCTGAAGCTTAAGTTTGTCTTGGGTGGTCTTAGCGACTGTCTCTAGGCCTCTGCGCAAGATCGTCTCTTCATCTGCAGACAGTGCACGAAGCTTTTCCGTGAAGTCTTCTTGCGCAGCCAAGCGCGCCTCACTTGCATCTTTAAAGCTCAGGTAGCCCTGACTTTCGTAGAGGTCGATGATTCTTTGCCTGTCCTTGAGGATGGCACTTTCGACATCCACCTGCCCCTGAAGACGCTTAATCTCACTGTCTATTCCGGCCATTGCATTGGCCGAAACAGCGCCGGTCGCAGTGCTGTAATTCAACTGCTTTCTGGGAGCGGCTGCCTGAGTGGCTGCGTTGGAAGCCTCCGTACCTTTGCGGATCTCGTCAAATCGTTTAGTTACCGCATCGGCCAAAAGCGGCATATCCCAGAGCTCAACGTAGTTCTGGTTGGACTGCGCCACGATGGCATTTCGCTTTTCAAGCGCTGCCTGCAAGCGGGAACGGTTTTCATCTGAAAAAGGATTGAGCCCTTTGCCCCCCGCCAAGAATGTTCCCGCCAATTCAATATCGGCCCAAACAGCAGAAAAGCTGCCGATGACCGATTTGATTGTGTGGCCAATACCTCGAAGTGCATCAATAACGACGGCAATCGCATAGGCCGTTTTCTCTGCCCAGTTGGTCAGCGTACCTTCAGCGCGCATGCGCTGAATTCCCTCAACTGCGTTATCTGTTCCCAGAAAAACACGCTTGAGTTCTTGTGTCAAAACGGACATTGAAGGAATTGCCGCTGTCACCAAAGTCTGAGCAACGAAATTCGACTCTGCTCTCATGCGGCCCATTGCCTTGGAGGCGTTGTCTGCCTCCTCAATTTGCTTAGCCGTTAAGCGAATGTTTAGGTCTTGGTTTTCAGCCAAATCTTTAAGGAACGGGAGCATGGTGGCCCCCGACTTTCCAAAGAGTTCCATTGCAATAGCGGTTTTTCCAGCACCGTCCTCAAACTCCGCCAATTTGAGCGCGACATCATTCATGACCTCTGCAGGATCACGCAAAGTTCCACTGGCTTCTTTTGCGCGAATACCTAAAAACTGCAGCGCCTTCGTTGCCCCAGCAGTCTCATCATCAACACCTGCCAAGCCTTTGGAGAGTTTGGCGAGATTGCCGCCAATTGCCTCCATAGCCGTGCCTGAAATAGTGGCCACGGGTGCAAAGCCTGAAAGGGCCGCAGCACTTGCGCCTGTCTGCTCTGAAAGACCCTGAAGAGCCGCAGCGGCCTCGATGGTCTGACTAACAAAGTCTCTCAAGGCGGCAACAGAAGTCGCACCTATCGCTACCGCAAAGGTTGTCCTGGCAATGGATGAGACCTGCTGCAGCGAGGTCTTCATGTCATTGGCATGTCGATCTAAAAGTCGCGCCGTCCGTCCTAGATCGGCACGAAACTCAGAGGTTTCCGCCGAAAGCTTTACGACAAGTGAGCCAAGATCAGCCATGCTTTTTGACCCTGTGTGCAAACATTGACTTAAGACGAGCGACGTTCAATCGGGCCTCATCAATTGGCTCGGGTCGGTCGATAAATGGCATGAAATCTTCTGGCGTAAAAGGACGTGCGTGCTTGGTTCGGTTGGCGTTGGCAAAGGTTGACGCAATCACACCACTTCTCAAATCAGCCCGCATGTCGCCAAAGGGTTCCAGTTGATAAAAGGCCATCCACTCGGTGATCTCGTCTGATCCGATCCGCTGCAATAGCTCACGAACCGGCATGCCCAGCGCAAGCGCCAAGCGAAAAGCGAAGCGACGAGTGGGATTGGCCTTTAGTCCTTTTTTGCTGATTCAGCCTGCTCGATACCGATACCGTTTAGACGCTGAGCAACAGCGAAAACCCTGTCTAGTGCACGCGCACTTTTTCGGCCAAGCGCAACAATTTCACCATCTTCAAAAAGACGGCTGCCCGTCGCATCGCAAAGGGTTAGAGCAACAAGTCTGGCTCGAACGTTTTCCATACGACCATCCTTTGCACCATCGCGAGCAATAAGGCTGCTCTCAAAGGCATCGCGGTCCGTACCGCTCATGGTGCGGACGTAGACGTCTCCGCCCCACTCAGGTACGAGGACTGTTTCGCGCGGCAGATCATCGGCTGCAAGGATGGCTTCTTTGGTCAAAATATTCATAGTCTTTATGCCTCCGTGATGTCGCCATCGATTTCGATCGTGACGCTGGCTTCAACAACAGCATCCACACCACCTTGAACACTGAACTGTGTAACGTAGCCGTAGAAAGTCCATGTCGCAGCGGGCGTGGTGTCGGTGAAGGTGATCTTGAACTGGCGGCGCACGCGATTGGCTCGATCTGTACGAAGGCCCTGATGGACCGTGTCGTCAGGATTGAAGTGCAGGCTCAGTGAGAGTTGACCTTCATCGCGAAGACCGACTCTCTTCTCTTTGGCTGTTGAAGCAAGATTGGTGACGTCAATAACTGAGGCTTGACCCCCAGGCCCCTGAAAGGAGACTACGTTGGGGATGGTCTCAAAGGTTGTGGTTCCAAACCGGGCAATGGTGATGCCCTGCGCGGTGATGGCAGTACTAGGCATAAAAGGCCTCCATAAAAAAATGAAAAGACAACCTGACCACCGTTACCGGTAGTAGGTGAAGTCCACGGATATCCGGTAAGTACCGGCTTCATCGTCGAAATCGGTAAGGCCCATGCGTACATCGGCCACCGTTTTGATACTGGCTAGCAATGCCGCAAGGACCTGCTCTTGCAGTTGTTCGCAAGCGACCAGCGTTAGTGCGTACGCATCGACTTGCACTCGCGAGCGCCGCAGCTGGTTTGGTCCGTCAAGCGACGCAACGTTTGACTGATCAATAGGGGTGTAAACAAGCGTCGGATACTGAGCACCCGCAGGTGCAACGATGGCGTACACCTGCCCAGCGGCCAGATGTTTGATCGCGTCATAGAAGTCCTGCATCGTTATCGACCATTCAAGGCTCGCGCTTCTATCTCGATGCGCTGGGTCAGTCGCTGCTTAATGGCATCAACGGCTTGGCGACGTCGAGATTCCAGTGCCGGACGCAGAAATGGACGAGCCGCCATCTTGCGAGTACCGAATTCAACAAAGCGCCAATACCAAGCATCTTGCGATAGGTTCCCTCGCTTGCCCTGATTGCGGTACTTTTTACCGTGGCGCACCAAAACATAAAAGGTCTGGCGACCCCCACCAGATAGCTCGCGAACGTGCTTCATGATCACCGAACGCTTGAGCGTTCCGGGTGGTGGTTGCTTAGAGCCAAGCGACTGCGCAGCTTTTGGAGCCTGAGTACGCGCCTCATCACGTATGACCTTTGCTCCTGCGTAAACCGATGCCCTGAGCCCTCGATTAGCAACACGGTCAGGCAGTTCGCGAAGTGCACGATCAAGTTGTGCCAGTCCTTCAATGCGAACTGTTTCAACTTTAGCCATTGCGCGCCCCTTCACTTGCCAAAAGCATGATCGAGACATTGGCCTCGTCTTCATTAAGGGCAGCATGGATTGAAAAAATACGATCTCGAAACAGAACTCGCATTTGTGAAACGCTTTTGGGGTCGTTGAACTCGGATCTGTAACGCACAGTAATTTGATGACTCACCACCGCAGCTATACGATCTGCAATTCGTGCCTCGCGCCCTGATATCGGTTGGATATCAGCCCAGACAGTCGCTATATCGCTCCAGGTCTGTGTCGGCGCACCCAATGCATCCTTTGCAACAGTGGGCTGCTGAATGCGAACACGCTGGCTCATCTGACCTGCACTGATTAAGCTCATACAACGCTCACGCGGTAACCGTCTAAAAGTCCATCTACAAATGACAATGAGTCGATACGACCGCGCGTTAGCACTGCCATTTCCTCACGATGTCCGTAGAGACTTCCCACACGCAACTTGATCCAACTCTTAATTCCCTCGGGCACAGAGGAGCCTGCGCCGTATCCTGCGTCAAAGGTGACGATCACAGAGCCAATCTGTGGGAGAGTCGGGGGCCAAGTCTTACCAAATACTGGGGTGAGTCGCGCAGGCTCGCATGCAGCGTCCAAGACGTAATCCCCAGGCGGCATCACCTGAGGGCTGCCATTCATGTCAAGGTACTCGATGCTGACCAATGACTGCACTGGGCATTTGTCAAGAAGGATTGCGTGACCAGGCAAGCTAAAGGAAGCATCGGATGGAACATGATTGGCCAAAGAACCCGGAAAGGCGTCGAGTACCAGCTTCCAGCGGGCAGTCATCAACTGCCTGCCGGTGCGAGTCTCGGCTGCCTGCCGGGCTGCCGTAATCAGCGAGCCGATCAATGCATCATCGTCATCAACATCCACCCGCAGGTGCTGCTTTGCCTCAAGAAGCGTGATCGGCTCCCCGGCTGGAGCTGAAACGAGTTGCAGTGGCATTTAGACAATCTGCACAACAGCCGCCTGGTTGCCTGCATTGGCAGGGAGCTCTCGCGGATTGACACCTAGGACTTGAGCAGCGGTTTGGCTGGCAGCCACTCCTACCGTCAGAGACAGGCGAACAAAGCCAAAGCCGTTGACTGTGTCGAGCTCCTCGGGCTTAACGTTGATAAGCGCCTGCTTGTTGTCGCCTGTGGCTTTGACGATCTGGGTGATCGCTTTGCCGGTGATGTCCTTGGCACTGGTGCCAGTGGAATCAACAGCTTGCTGCAACTTCGCATCCACTGTGGCGCTGGTGCCGAGCACTCCGGTCTGAACCAAGGAGAGGAATCCGTGATGGTTGGCCACAGAAATCCAGCCTGTAGTGACAGTTCCTGCCGCTTGCGCGGCAGGGTCGATGGTGGCGAGAACGGACAGCAGTTCGCTGCCTTTTGCGTTGGGAAACATAGTTTTCTCCTAAGTTTTGAGGCTGCTTAGCGCGCGCCGAGTTGGATGAAGGGCGACATCGTTGCGCTGCCTTTGGCAGGCGTGATCGCTGTAGAAATCTTCGACTGACCATCCATACGGAAGGTGGTTCGAAACGCCGTGAGATCGGCATCGAAGTACAGGTGCATCGATGTGGCAGTCTGCATACCGCCAGACTTGGTGATCGTTTGGTAGTACTTGAGATCCACCAGCAAGATGTCCCCTTGGGCCGAGAAGGTGTTGGCGTGCTGAGACACAAATACCGGGCGGCCCAGCAACGTACCGTAAGGGGACACCTGAAGACCACCGACGGTCAATCCTGTTGGCAAGTAGATCGGGTAGTTACCCAACGTCAAAGTGAACAATGCTGGCAGTACATCGTTATTGACGATCCAAACCGCATTGGCAAATGAGCCCGTTGGCAGACGCGAAATCATCTTTGCCAGGTTTTGCGGAAGCAACGTTTGTGTCAACTGCCCAGTCTCCTTGGCCACACTGACCGTAGCGCCCGCATTGAGCGCGCCTACCGGTACGCCAGAGCCTGAGCCGAACAGGATGGATTCATTGGTTTTCCAGCGAATGGAGTGTGCAATTTTCTCAGGTAGATAAGTCGACAAGGCATTGGCGTCTTCCAACAACTCATCGGTCGTAGGCACTAAGGCCATCAACTTTTTCAGCCGCAATGTAGACAGTCCCAAAACGGGCTTGGTGGTCACCGATGGGGTTGCTTCGCCTTGCCAGTAAGCGCGAATGCCGTTGGTGCCCCAGGGCGTTGTTTCATCCTTAGGAAACGCCATGGTGTTTCCGCTGATCTCCACATTGTCAGTAAGCGGCAGCAATGAGTCCTCGCCCAAAGACAGCTGGAAAATCTCCTTTGAGAACTGTGGCGGGACAAAGAAGCCACCGTCTTGACCGGAGCCTTCACTGCCAAAGGTGGCTGGAGCGGCAGCACCACGACCGCTGCCAATCAGCAGGCGATCGTCAATCGGGTTGCCTGGCTTTTGCGCATGGCAGACGTTTTGCAAGAAGTCGCCCAAGCTTTGAAAGCCATGTTTGGGGTCGAGTTCGCGGTTATCGCTCACCACGACGCTTTGGAATACCGAACCATGACCGACACCAGAGTGGTTGCCTACATTCGCCCCCATCTGAACCTCTTCGGAAATCAAAGCCGACTCGCGGTCAATTGCCGCCGAAGCGGTTTCAATTCGACTCTTGAGTCCATTGAACTTGATCACCTCCTCATCTGAGAGGTCACGGTTTTCTTGGGCGGCAATGTCAGTTAAGGCACGAGCCTCTTTGACAAGATCAGACTTGCGAGCTTGAAGCTCGCGCAATTGCTTACTCATTTGGGTTTCTCCAGACGTAAAAAAACCACCTCTTGGGTGGCGGGATTGCAAAGATTAAAAAATACGCAAAGCTAGTCGCGCATCAGGTTTGCGACCTACGGGTCGCCTTTCGGACTGGAGGTGCTCAACGGAGCAACTCTGGAGCAGTCCAAATTACAGAATCCCAAGCTCTGAGCGGGCTTGGGCCAATCGGGAAGTTTTGGGCTTGGCAGGTGGACTGGACTTAGCACTTGACGCCGCGTCTTTATGCATCTTGCTCAAGACCTGATCAAAGCTGGCGATGCCGTCCACCATGTTTTGAGCCAAGGCCGCATCAGCCCCCAGGACACGGCCTTGGCCCATGCCATCGCGGACCTGGGTGATGGGCACACCACGCCCCTTGGCCACAGCCTTGGTAAATGCGGCGTAATAGTCATCTACGCGGGACTGCATAAATCCTTGCGCTTCTTCGTCCAGTGGTGCATAGGGATTGCCCTCGACCTTGAACTTGCCCGCCGATATGAGCGTGGTCTTAACGCCTGCCTCGTCCATGGCTTTGCTGTAGTCCTGGTGCGCCTGCCACACGCCAATCGAGCCCACTTCGCCACCGGCGGTGACGTAGAACTCACTGGCCTGGGAACCGACCCAGTAAGCAGCCGAAGCTGCCAGACTGTTCGCAATCGCCACCACGGGCTTTTGTGCACGAGCACTCAAAATCGCATCACCCAGTTCAGAAACGCCGTAGACGCTGCCGCCAGGGCTGTCGATATCGAGCAGGATCTGACTGACCGCGTCGTCGGCAACAGCTTGTCTGAGCATTTGGGTGACGATCTGGGTGCTGACCATGCCAGGGCCGGAGACGTCATCCACCATATTTCCACGCTGTGTGATGACGCCGTAAATTGGGATGACGGCAATGCCACCACCCGAAATGGCAGCCGAGGTCTGTCTGCGAGTGTCACGCAGTACACGGTCTGTTTGGACCTGAAACCTGGCGGCGTCGCTGGCAGGCTCACCTTGCGACCACCGGGAAATGACAGTGGCCAGAGCACTCAAACGCTCGGGCATCAAGGCCCAAGGCGTTGCCAAAAATTCAGCTACTAAAAGTTGGTTTTTCATAAATTCTGTCCGAGAGAGATAAGTGATTCGGTAAGCTTTTTTTGATCTAGCGGCTCGTCTATCTGGCTTGCCCAAAGCTGAACCCGGTCTAGCGGTACGGCCAAGGCTTGGGAGATCAACAAGATGTCTTTTTCTGCCAAACGAACTGACCGGCCAATTCGTCGAGCGAGCCGCTCAGAGGTCGTTTGAACAAGGGCGTTAAATCGACCGTTGAGTCGGGCGACACTCTCATCCTTCTCAGGCTCTATCGCTTTTTGCTCCGGTGGCTCTGCCGCTTCTGCTTGTGTATCGATTTCCAAAACCTCTGCCACGTCCTCCTCGACCATATTGAGTGGTCGTAGTGGCTGATCAAGTCCGTCAATGGGATTGAGGTTTTCTGCAATGCGTGCTTCGTTGCGGGTGAGCCAGCCGTTCTGAATTCCGCTTTGGTAGTAGCTTGAGCGGCTAGACGCATCGCCGCGCATCAGATTGGCGAAATCAAATTCAATCTCGATATCGTCACTTTCAAGAAGTAACTCAGATTGAATGCTGGCCTCCCAGCGCTCAGCCCAGGGCGTCATTGTGTGCATGACGAACTCCAGACTCTGCTGCTCAATGTTGGAGAAGGTCGCTCTATCAAGATCAGCAATCATGTGCGGTGGCACACGAAAGAGCCTTGCCACGTCGGTGATCTGAAACTTGCGCAACTCCAGAAACTGGGCGTCTTTGTTTGTGACGCCCACTTCGTGAAACTTCATGCCGTTTTCCAACACCAGGACCTTGCCCCGGTTGGAGCCGGACTGCGCCTGCTGATAAGACTCACGAAACACCTTCTTGGCCTCGGAGTCCTTGAACGAGCCAGGGAATTCAATCCACCCTCCTGTGGGCTTGGCGTCATTGGCAAAGAAACGTGCGCCATAGCCTTGGGCTGCTAGTGCAGTACCCAGATTCTCCCGGGCAAGCTCAATCGGGCTCATACCCATCAAGCCGTCCGAGGACAGGCCACGCAAATGCCAGACCTCCCCTCTTGGCAAGATCACCTCAGTGCCAGAACGGTCGCTAATTCGGTAGCGGTATTCACCTGAGGGCAACAACTCAATCTTGACCCGGTCCGGGTGGATCGGCATGAGTTCGATGATCTCGCCGCGCGGGTTGGTGATGATCTGGTTAAAGGCGTTACCGCGCAAAGCCAGGTGTCCTTGCAGCATCTCGCGCCACTCAAAAGGATTTTGAAACCGGTTCGGCCGCTTGGCCATTAAGCGGTAAAGCCAGTGATCCGTGACCCTGTCCTTGCCGCCGTCAGGGCGGCGCTGGTAAACCACCAAAGGCAGTGATGCAATTGTTTCGGCCAGTATCCGCACACAGGCATACACAGCAGCTAGGCGCAGCGCGCTATCGGGCGAGACACGCATACCACTGCTGGTACGCGCAGATATCGACTCAAATGAAAAGTCACCCCATGGCGAACGATCTCCACCTGAGGCGTTGGAGCTACCAGATCCGCGAAAGCGATCAAAAAAGGTAAACAGTCCCATCAGTTCAGAGCAACATCAACTCGTAGTCGGATCCCAGCACCACCGAGTCTCTCGGTTTGATTGCCCTTGAAAGGGCCATGATCAGTGCCACGATGCCGTCGATCTTGTTTTCTGCTCGCTCCTTGCGTGGGTAAATGTTGTCTTTCGCGTCCAGGTGGGCCACCACGTTGCTGACCATCCAGCCGAGCACCGGGTCACCGTCGTGAACCAATTTCTTTTGAAGCACCAGGGCTTCAAGCTTCTTCATCGGTTCTGAGAAATTCAGCACCGTCGGACGCACTTCAATCATGGGCAGACCCTCACTCATCATTCGGGTCGAGAGTTGCGTCGCCTGAAACGGATCAAACGCGACTGCCTGAACAGCAAAGCGAGAGGACAGATCATTCAGATCCGCTTCGATCCAACTGAAATCAATCACATTGCCCGGCGTCACGGTGAGGCGTCCGGTATGCATCCATCCCGGGTACTGACTGTTGCCGTTGGCATTGACCGTGTCCTCTGGCAGGTAGTACTTGCCGAAGACTACGAATGCGTCAGCAATGTCGGGATGGGCAAACACAATCACCAATGCCGCAATGTCTGTCTTGCTGGCCAAGTCCAGGCCCACCCAGCAGGGCTGGCCAACAAAGGACTCGATGTCTAGGTCCTGATCAGCACAGGCGTCCCAGGAGCGCATGTCCATCCATGCGGTGTCAGCATTGACCCACTCGTTCAAGTGCTTGGTCTTGAAGTTGTTCATCGCACTGGGCAACTGCATGGCCTTGGCCTGCAGCGGTCCCAGGATTTCCGGGCGCACAGAGATACCCCAGTTGGGGTTGGCCTTCATCAGCGAGTCTTCGCTGGTCCAGTCGTCCCCGTCATCCAGCCCGTAGACGATGCCAAACTGGCTGTCATCCTCAAACACGCCATCGAGCAGTCGGGTTACAAAGGTGCGTACCTCGTAGCAAATGCCTGCGCGATTGCTGCCAGCGGTGGTGATCACCCACAGAAGTGAGTTGTCTCGCTTGCCGGTACCGGTCTCCACAACGTCGTAGACGGTGCGAGTCTTATGGGCGTGCAGTTCATCAATGCAGCCGAAGTGAATGTTCAGACCATCGAGGGTTGAGCCCTCTGCCGAGAGCGCTTCAAACTTGGAGCCGGTCTGCAGCACGTTCATGTTGTGCGCACCGACGTTGACAGAAAACCGGCTGCGAAAGCCCTGCGATCTGCGCGCCATGGTCTGCGCATCGCCAAACACGATGCGCGCCTGGTCGCGGGTAGTGGCCAGCGAATACACCTCGGCACCGCCTTCACCGTCGGCAGCCAGCATATACAAAGCAAGCGCAGACGACAGTGTCGACTTTGCGTTGCCGCGCGGCACCTCGATATACGAGCGCCGAAAGCGGCGGTTGCCGTCGGACTTGACCCAGCCAAACACCGTGGTCAGGATGAACACCTGCCAGGGTTCCAACTTGATCGTTTCCCCTGCCAACGGCCCTTTGACGTGGGGCAGGCGCTCAATAAACGCGCACAGGTTGTCGGCGGGATGGAATTCCCGCCCGTCCTTGTCGGTGAGCTTTGGGTTGAACTGGTAGGGACTTGCCTTGCCCTTGAACTTTGCCAGATCGTTCAACTGCCGTTGGCATGCCCGCTGGACCCATTTGCAGGTCAGGATGTCACCGGCAACGACTGCCTGCGCATACTGACGTGCGACTGCTGCGTAGCTTTGCTGCCGACCCATACCCTGTACATCCATGTGTTTACATTCATTTCTTCTTGGGTTAAGATGTACATGTACATCCAAATAGGGTTCACCATGGCCAACACCAAACTTTTCAAGAACGGCAACTCCCAAGCCGTTCGCATTCCGGCCGAACTGGCCTACAGCACGTGGGACGTTGATCTGGTCATCGAGCGCCAAGGAGACGAGTTGCGCATCCGCCCGGCGCAGCGCCGCATGGGCGATGTGCTGGGCAAACTTGCCAAGTTCTCACCAGACTTCATGGCCCAGGGCCGAGGCGAAAACGTCGAGGGCGAACGCGAAGCTTTATGAATCCAAAGTACATGCTCGACACCAACATCTGCATCTACCTCATGAAGCACCAGCCGCCTGAGGTGCGCGAGCGATTCGCCCAGTGCTTTGTGGGGGACGTGGTGATTTCTGCGGTGACTTTGGCTGAGCTTGAATTTGGTATCGCGTGCTCAAGCACTGCGGCACAGGAATCCAACCGGTTGGCTCTGGAAAGCTTGCTCGACGACATCATGGTTGCGCCTTTTGATGCACAAGCTGCCAAGGCCTATGGCCCCATTCGCGCAGCCTACAAAGATCGCAACCGCGATGCCCTTGACAAACTCATCGCATCCCATGCGGTCGCTTTAGGGGTGACACTGGTCACCAACAACGAAGCGGACTTTGTGAACTACGCCGGGCTGCATGTTGAAAACTGGGTCAGCAACCACTGAGATCAAATCTCTTTGATCCAATTCACTATTTCATAAGGCCACTTTCATGACCAGCACACCAGATATAAATTCAACTGCTGTGGCTCAGGACTGCCTGGATCAAGTGCGACTCACGATGGACGAGGAACAAATGCAAAAGTTCATGGCGCTTTTAGATGCCCCACCGGTGGACAAACCCAAGTTGGCAAAACTAATGTCCACCCCATCGCCTTGGGAACAAAAAACGGTTCAAAGCTGATCAAAAACAAGCTGACTTCAGCCTGCAATATCGGCCCAGGGATCCAGATCAACCTGCGTATCTGTGGGCTGTGTGATGCGCGAACGCGACGCTGGCGTAAAGCCCATCTCCACCGCTGCCTTGGTCATGATCTGCGCCTGCTTGTTCGCGATGGCCAGGTACGGCGACTGCATCGGCACACCGGTGTTCGGCGCTTTGATCAGCAGTCCCGTCTTGGTGATTCCTATCTGAGCCTTGCGGTATAGGTCAGCGGCGCATGACCAAACCTCCAGCACCGACATATCGAGTTTGCGCAGCAAATGCTCGGGCGCGCTGTCAATGGCATAGCGCCAGGCCTGCTTGGCTCCGTCCGACATGTACTCGGGCGGCGCAACCAGATCCCCTTGGGGCTGTGGCTCATGCGGGTTGGTCCTGCACTTTTGCAGGGTTCCCCTGAGCTTTTTGATCTCCGTGGGGAGTGGTTTTCGTCCGGCCATCTGGGTTCAGTCGTTGGTAATCGTTAATATGGAGGCTTCAAACCCACCGGAAAACTCCCAGTGCGCAAAGCCGACGTCATCGCAAAATGCCTCGTTCAGTCCGCTCTGGCGGCTGATATGAAAGCTGGGCGTGAGGCGGTCCGATCTGCGTTTGACAAGAGCGTGACGGACAAGAGCTTTTCCAAATGGAACAGCGTCGTTGAAGAAAACGTCGCCAACTCCATCATTCGCTCGGTGGGGAAATCCAAAGCCATCAATATCGAAAAGTTCATCGCCGATCTCAACTGATCGGCTCTTAGCCCCGACCGGCGAAGCCCGGCATTAGGCTGCCTTCGGGGTAACCCCCCTAGGTTTCAATTTGCACGCGCAAAAATCTTGGCAGGCGCACGCATCTTTGGCCGCCGTCTGTAGAGATTGAGCCCCCCCGGGGGGTAGTCAGCGCCGACCTGCGGTCTCACGCGCCGTCTTTCGGTTGTGACATGAGACGCACAGCCCTTGCAGATTGACCCAGTCAAAGCGCTCGCCGCCGTCCTTGAGCGGCCTGATGTGGTCGGCAACCTTGGCAGCCACCACCCGATCCGTCGCCTTGCACGCCACACACAGTGGGTGTTCACGCAGGAATGCAGCACGTACCTCACGCCAGCGCGCGGACTGGTAGAAGCCCAGCTCAGTATCAAAGGCACGCCTGGCACGCCCGTAGTCCCGGTGCACCTTGGGGCGGTGCTGCTCGCAGTAGCCGGGTTTGTCCAGCACCAACGCGCAGGCGGGGTGACGGCATGGTGTAGGGGCGCTGCGGGGCATATCGGCTCGGTATTGGCGTGTTAGCAACTCAATCAAAAAAACTAATCGCAATTGATGCAGATAAAGCTTGGCTTCACTTGGATTCAGAGCGTTCATAGGAACGTCATCAACAACCCAAGGAGCTTTGCAAATGACCTACACCACACAGTTCACCGTCGACGAGGTCGGGTTCATCCAGATCGCGCTCACCAAGGTACTGGCAGCCGCCGCACGTGGGGAACTTGACCTAAACCTGCTGGCCCGCGAGGAGTTGGCCTCACGCGGCCTTGATACCCAAGGCGATTGGGTCGGCTTTGACCGCGCCCGCCAGATCCACAAGGTGAAGGGATCCAAGTGATGGACGCTAAACAACTGGAGCGTCTGCTCAACCAAATCGCCGCAGAGCATCTGTACATCGACACGCTGGCAACACGCAACAGCGACCGCCTGGACTTTCATGAAGTCAGCGTCTGGGGCCTCAAAGAAGCCCTGCAAGCCGCATTCACGGCTGGCCAGCAATCCAAACAAACAACCCAACCAAACTGATACCGGAGGTCAACATGAAACTCACACCCAGCCAAACCTTGCTTCTCAACGCTGCAGCCAGTCATCCTCAGCATGTGCTGACCGACTTCCCGTCCAACCTCAAAGGTGGTGCATTGATCAAGGTACTAACTAGCCTTGGCAATGAAGGCCTGATCAGCCCCCACAGCAAAGGACCAGAGGGCTCTACCCGTTTTGCCATCACCGTTGCAGGCTTGAAGGCCATTGGTATTGAGCCACCGGCCAGACCCAAACGCGAAGGCAGCAAACAGTCGGTACTCATCGATCTGATGAAACGCCCCGAAGGTGCAACCCTCCCTCAAATGGTGGTGGCCACAGGATGGCAAGCGCACACGGTGCGTGGATGCATGGCCGGGACTTTGAAAAAGAAACTGGGCCTGACGATCGACTCCGTCAAGGAAAGCGGTGGTGAGCGGGTCTACAGGGTCTCACCCTCCAGCGCGCTCCCCACAGCATCCAAATCAGACTGACCTTGCGGCGATAGATCTGCAAATGCAGAGCCATCCGATTCACGGGTGGCTTTCTGTCCTGTGAAGTCCTCCCAGCGCTTGACGATCACGTCCACATACTTGGGATCCATCTCCATGAGTCGTGCCTGTCGATTGGTTTTTTCGCAGGCAATGAGCGTGGTGCCAGAGCCGCCAAACAAGTCGATCACGATGTCATGCGTCTTCGATGAGTTCTTAATGGCACGCTCTACTAACTCCACCGGTTTCATCGTCGGGTGCAGGTCGTTCACGCGAGGCTTGTTGTAATTCCAAATGTCTGACTGGTCGCGGTCGCCGCACCAGAAGTGTTTAGCGCCGTCCTTCCATCCGTAGAGGATGGGCTCGTACTGGCGCTGGTAGTCGGCGCGTCCAAGCGTAAAAGTGTTCTTAGCCCAGATCACAAATGTCGACCACTTGCCACCCGCATCAAGCCAGGCCTTTTGCAGTGTGTGCAACTCGGATGAGCTCATGCACACGTAGCAGGCACCTTTGGTGACCACCAACAAGTTGACACAGGCGTCATAAAGGAACTTGTAGAACCCGTCACCGAGCGCATCGTTCATGATGCGGCGGTCCTTGCCGCGCATCTTGTCTTTAGCGTTGTTGCCGTAGTCCACGTTGTAGGGTGGATCAGTGAACGCCATGTCGGCGAGTTGACCGTTCATAAGGCGCTCCACATCGGATAGAACTGTGGAGTCACCGCACAGCAAACGGTGCTGACCCAAGACCCACACATCACCTGTTTTGGAAACAGGTTCGGCTGGCAATTCGGGTACTGCATCGTCTTCGGTCAGGCCCGTGGTGTCGCCGTCGCCATTGAGCAAACGCTCGAGTTCTTCGTCACCAAAGCCCATCAACTCCAGATTGAAGTCAGCCTCATCGAGTTCGGCAATCTCAAGCTTGAGCAACTCTTCGTCCCAGCCAGCGTTTGCAGCAATGCGGTTGTCGGCCAGTATGTAGGCTTTCTTTTGAATTGCGGTGAGGTGGCCCAGCTCAATCACGGGCACTTGTGTCAGTGAGAGTTTGCGCGCAGCAGCCAAGCGGCCATGCCCTGCGATCACGCCTTTGTCCCCGTCGGTCAGGATCGGATTGGTAAAGCCAAACTCAGCGATCGAGGCGGCAATCTGTGCCACCTGGTCTTCGCTGTGGGTGCGGGCGTTTCGCGCATACGGGATGAGCGAATCCACCGCGACCATTCGGATCTCGGGTGTCATAGGGAAGCTTTCGGGTTGGGGTGCGGCGTGCAGGTCAACCAGCGAGGGTTGCTTGCAAGCGCGATAGATGCGGGGAAGTGAAGACCCAAACAAAACGCCCACAAGGCGCGAACCGTGTGGGCGTAATTTGAGTGATTAGCAGAATGCTACCGCTTCGATATATACCCCGTCAAGGGGTTTTCGTACGATTTTTAAATCAGATTCACGCCATGATTTGATAGCTCTCGGCATGAGCGATCGGACGCACCGAGCGTTCGTTCTTTTCCATCTTCACCAGCCCATACCGGGACATAGTTTTCAGGGTGCGAGACAAATTACCCTGCTTACGCCCGGTTATGTCCGCCAGTTCACTGATTGATGCCGGTCGAGCGGTGCGAATAACGTCCAGGAGCGCGCGATTCTCATCGCTTAAGACTTGGGATAAAGATCGCATTGAGGTGAACCAGATTTTGGGGTCTGATGCCTTAGGCTTGATCTCACCTTTGGCGATAGCCAAAACCCTCTCGCGGATCTTCTCCTGCGGGGCTATACCAATTTTTATGACTTTCATTTTGACCTCACCTCTTTCAAAACCGAATCGACTTCGGTAAAAAAATCTGACAACAACTGATTCGCATCCTTGAATTCATAAGGCACGCCCTTATCGGCTACATGCCGGTGCTTGTGGTCAAACGGGAGTCGCTGACCAGAGTACTTCTTCCCCTTCACTTTGACGGCGTGCGCGTTGTCATACCCCAATATCCTTTTGCCACTGGGCGCGTGCAGGGTAAGCGTGTACCTGATTCCGTGAGGAATATCCTTGCTGGGCGCAACTTCCCAAGCCTCGATCTTGAGCCAATAGCCGTCCTCCTGATCGATGATCTGGTCATGGAGGTCAAGGAGCGTACGGATTTGGTGTTCTTCCATGGTCTCAGTATATCACCAGATGATATTTGTGTCACCTACTGTACCCGTAGTGAACAGCCAGCACCCCCAAAGCGCCAACCAAAATACCCTTGGCTTCATATTGATTGAGTGATCGTCCGTTCCACCCTTCTTGGGCAGACCACTCCTTCACGCTTTGTCCCAAACCGGCCACGTGCCAGACAGCGCAACCACCGGGGCTGCTGATACCGCCCACCGCATCGAGCGCCTCACCCAACCGCTTTCTAGCCCAGGCACAGCGCTCAGTCATCGTGTCCTGCCAATGACCACCAGGTATGCGATCAAGCGGTGGTGAGCCCGCTGAACTTAGCTGAGCAAAAACAAATGTGCGAGAGAAGTCCTGACCCGCATCGTGCATCTGTGCCGTGATCGCGCCGTTGCGCATCAAAAGACCGAGCGAGTCAACAGTCCGAAAATGCTCGGTGCGAAAGCTGGTGCCTTCCTCCGCCTCACTGATCCACTCACCAACCCGACCGCCGGGCAGACTTACCAAAGTGCCATGGGTCAATGGCTGTGCAACTTGCTTTTTAGCCATGGCGCACCTCCTTGCCCAAGGCGGGATCTGAACCCTGTGCCAGTGCCCAGTGCAAGAGCGCAAGAGCATCCGCTTCGTTGTCGTCGGTGACCGGGTGGCCCAACGCCTTCATGGCAGCAATCACCTCTGCCTTGCCCGCGTTGCCCTTGCCGGTGGCATGGCGTTTGATGGTGCCCACAGGAACGCCCTGGTACGGGATCTGGTGGTGCTCACACCAGGCGGTCAGCGTGGCCAGCAAGCCGCCGTAGACGTGCGCGGCGTCCACGCCGAGGTGACGGCGCACCTCTTCAAAGTAAACGGCTCCAATGCCCGTTAAATTGGCCTGTGCGCCAGTCTTTGGCGCGTTCAAGGTCAGCATGTCAGCGAGCCACCGGCCAAAGCGCAGGTATCGCATGCCGCCTCCCTCAAAGCGCTGGGACTTGAAGCTCACAAAGCCATGCGCCACCGGGCCGTTGGCCGAGCGCAGCGCCCAGCCGGTGGTGGTGCCCAGGTCCAGGGCGAGGATCACAAGGCGCGGGGTGGATTCGTTATTCATCAGGGATGTCCTCCAAGGGTTCGTACAAGGGTTCTTGTGCGACCTGGAGGAGCGCTGGCACCAAGGCCGTGTCAGGGCGGGTGCGGCTCCCTCATGTCTGTCATTGCCGATTTGTTCAATCGGATGCGGTTATCAGGGCTGGCAAAAAGTCATCATCAGGTGACGGGGACTTTCTTCAATACTTCATCTTTCAAAGGTGGAGTCCGGGTCTGGGAGGTACTTATTTCAATACTTCTTCTTTCAATATATATACATATTTCTCTGTCTACCCTCTCTGACCCCTCCAGAGCGCACGTTTTCGCGCGCGCGAGGGATTTTTTGTGTGTATAGGGCCCCCGAATATTTATTTGTATATAGAGGCACCCCCATTGAAAGAAGGTCGTAATTGAAAGAAGTCACCGGGCGGGCTTCTTTCAATACTTCATCTTTCAAACGTGGAGTCTGTTTGGACCGTCTACTCATATGCGTCAGCCAGTTTGACCCATTGGCTGGGCCTGCCGCCCGTTGGCTTGGCGAACATCTCAACCAGGTGGGCGTCCGTCAAGGTGCGCAGCACGCCGTCCCGCTGGCGGTGGTCCATGAACTGGGTACGCCGTGTGAACTCGCTCTTGGACATTCCAGCGGCATCGCCATCACGCAGGATTTGCAGGGCGCGTTTGTGGTTGGACTCGACCTGGTTTTCTGAGACGCGCGCCGTGGCTTCTCGGATTGTCAGTTCGGCGCAGTGGCGCGAGAGCGCAATCCCCCAATGCGCATCGTGGTCCTCGATCTGCGGCGTCAACGCGTCCCGCGACACGGCACGAATCAGCGCCAGTTTGGTGGCGTTCTCCTCGATGCGCGCCAGGATCGATGAAAAACCGGTGCCTCGCGACAAGCGAAGCCGCCCCAGTAACTCGTGGTCCAGCACGCGAAAAGCGTCACGCGCCTGCGCGGTCATGGGGACTACGCGCGGATCGACAAGCACCTCGTCAATCGCACCCACATCCGTGAGGTTGCCACTCAACTGCCCACCGCCCTGGTGGATCAGGAGCAGCCGGTCGATCAGGTCTTGCGGTGGATCGATCGTGCCAAAGAGTTCGTTGCTGTCGGGAAAATCGTCCTCGCTCTCCAGAATCAGAAAGCGCGCCAGAGAGCCGTCGGCCACATTGGAAGCTTGGAGCGCCTGCCAAAAGTGAATCGGCGTGGTGGTGCCGTAGATGCAGGCGCAGGGCTGGTGAATTGCCCGGTGCGCGTTGTTGAGCTGGTTGCTTGCGTACTCAATGCCAAAGTAAGTCGTGCCCGAGGTGGTGTACAACTCGGTCATCAGGTCCAGGATTTCACAGATATAGCGCGGCGAGCGTTTACGGTCAGCGGCAGCTGACAAAAACATGCCGAACTCATCAAGCTGAAACAGAATGGCGGGCTGACGCTGGATGGCGGTTAAGAGGCCCGAGCCTGATGCGATCTTATTGCCGCCCAGGTATTGCAGCAGCCCGGCTTTGCGAAACAACTCATTGATCACCACGCGGCTGTGGTTTTTTCCTGCGCCGCTTTCAGCGATGCCTACGACATACAGGTTTGAGCGCGTGTTGCTCTCAGTGCGGTACTTGCGCCCCATTAGCGCGCCGATGGCGCATAGGCTGGCTCCGAGCGCCAGCACGGGCTGTGGACGCTTTGCCGTCGTTCCCATGAGCGCCATCATGTCGGCAATCACGCCGCCAACTTGGTCCCAGCCCGTCGGCAGTGGTTTGGGTGGTGGCAGCACGGGGGGTGCACCTGATCCATCAATCGTGATGGGGTTTGATGTTTGCAGCGTTTGCAGCATCTCCTTGGCCGGGTGATGTCCATTCATCACAATCTCTCCATTGAGTTGCAGATCAGCATCTGGAATCCAGCCGTTGTCCAGCGCCAGCTTGTAGATGGTTCCCGCCCCAATGCGCTGAGGCGAAAAGCTCCCCCAACTTTTAGCGGTTGTCTTGGCATCGTTTTTACTGGACGACGCAGACCAGGACTCAAAGAGCGGCCAGCCTTTCTCGGCAAGCGCACCTTTGATGGCCATGCCGATGCGCACCCAACTGTCGTAGTCCAGGTCCTGGTTAGCGATGTACTGCAGCGCGTCTTGTACTGCCTCAAACGTACCGCGCTGCTCGGGCAGATTGGCAAACGCCACGGGTAACTTCAAACCCACGCCCAGACTTTTGGGACGCATGGATTCGGGGACCATCTCGTAGGCCTGGCGCGCAAACTCGCGTGCCTGCGCCTCGGTGATGACGGGCAGTTCCTCAATTTTCAGATCGGCCAGGGTTTGCACCGGCCACTCGTAGGGTCTGCCAGTGTCTGGGTGAATGCCGTACGCAATGAACTGCTGCCCCACGCCCAGCACCTCTATCGGCGGGTACTTGAAACCGCTGAACGGCTGAGCGGCTCGGTACACCAGCAAGCGCTTGGGCGCGTTTCCAATACGAACTGCGGGTGTGTCGCCCAGCAGCCGTTTTGCCAGACCCTCAATCTGAACTGCGATGTCTTTGGACTGCAGCACATCGATGTCGATGCCGATCACCTTGCCTGCGGCAATACCGATGCCCGCCTCGGGCCAGTCGCCCCAGATGTCGACTTCGTTCTCGGTCGTGTCACGCTCACAGTGGCGGCTCCACTTGGGGTAGTCCTGCCAGGCACCCAGGCGAAACATGCCTGGCTTTTTAGTGCTGGGCTGGATCGGCAGAATGGCGTACCCGCGATCTACGAGTGTGGCCCCTAACTGGGCCATGTAATTATTTGGATTCATGCGTTCCTTCAAAATGGTGGATCGTCTGCATAGGCAGTACGAAGTGAGTCTTGAAACGCGGTCACGACCACATCAATCAAGGTTGACCACTCCACTGCGGTGAAACTGGTCAGATCTGTTTTGGCGAGTGACTCGACGTACTCGCCCCCCGTCTGGCAGGCCGCTGCCAGCGCGTTGGTTTCGTGTTGGTTTGGATCAATCATTCCCTTTAGCCTTGCTGCAATGTTTTGACAGCGCCGGGAGCACAACTTCACGCTCGGCGCATCAATACGGATCAAACATGGCGCGAACCCATACACTCGGGCATCGCGCCTGCAAATGGCGCACATCATTTATGCGCTCGACATCAAAAGCGCGCGCCGACGATTTCTGTGTAACGCCCGCTCGGGCGCACCGCGATCTGGGATGGGCACTTGAGCCGCTGCGATACGGCCAGAGCTTCATCAACACCACGGGGAAGTGGCAGCCCCGGTGCTCGGTTTGCCCACCAGCTCGCAGCCTTTTGCCGCGCATAGCCCTGGTGCTCAATGCAAACCCATTCGCTGTGGGAACTCAGTCCACTCCAGTAATCAACTCGAAGTGACGGCGGCTTACCAGTCTTGTCGTGCCGGGCATAGCTGACCCGTGTCACGGGCACCCACTCGGGTGGACCGCCAGAGAGGATGTCCAAAGTGCTGGCTTTGGCGTCAATCTTGATTTGCGGCTCCGGGAACATGTGGCCACAGTCGGGGCACTGACGTACCGCCGCGTGCACGATGCTGTCGCACTCAGGGCAGGCTTTGGTGGGCGCATCGCCGTCTTCACCCGCTTTGGGTGTCTTGGGCTTGATGGCGTCAATGGGTCCGTGGCGCGCAATGTTCCCGGCGAAGTCGAGCACCAGGCAGTCAGTCTTGCCCAGTGCAAGGCGGCAACCACGGCCCACGATCTGCACATACAAACCCGCCGACTTGGTCGGGCGCAGCATGGCAATCAGGTCTACTGCAGGAGCGTTAAAGCCTGTCGTCAAGACATTGGCATTGGTCAGGCACTGAATTCGTCCGGCCTTGAAGTCATTGATGATCGCTTCGCGCTGGGCGCTGGGCGTATCGCCCACAATCGTCTCGCAGGTCACGCCTCTGCTGCGCACCGCATCACGCACGTGGTACGCATGGTCCACGCCTGCACAAAAGATCAGCCAGCTTTTGCGGTTTGTTGAGTACGAGAAGATTTCATTGACTGCGCTTTGTGTGATCGCGTCCTGGTCAATGGCCGCTTCCAAATCCTTCGGGATGAACTCACCGCCGCGTGTACCCACACCAGTGAGGTCAATTTGCGTTGCCATGCGTTTGGAGATCAGTGGCGAAAGGTAGTGGTCATCAATCAACTCGCGCACCGAAACCTCGTAGGCGATGTCAGTGAAGATGGCCTCACTACCTTCATGCAACAACCCAGAGTCAAGGCGGTATGGCGTGGCCGTCAGACCAATCACTTTGAGCATGGGGTTAATGCGCTTCAAGCCATCAAGAAACTTGCGGTACATCGTGTTTGAGGAGCGTGGGATCAAATGCGCTTCATCAATCAACACCAGATCGCACTGCTGAACGTCATACACACGCTTGTGAATGGACTGGATGCCAGCAAACAAAATCTGCGCACGGATCTCACGCTTCTTAAGACCTGCTGAATAAATCCCTGCCGGGGCTTGCGGCCAAAGCTTTTTGAGTTCGGCAAAGTTCTGTTCAATCAGCTCACGCACATGAGTCACGATCAGGATGCGCTGATCTGGAAAGGCTTTGAGCACGCCTTCAACAAAGGTGGCCATGACAAGGGACTTGCCACCAGCGGTAGGAATCACCACCAGCGGGTTGCCGCTCTCATCTTGGAAATAGTTGTAAATGCCTTGGATGGCAGCGCTTTGGTAGGGGCGAAGGGAAAAGCTCATGACGGGACTCCTTTTTCAATTGCGTTTAGGTTTGCGGTTGGGGATTCAGTTGGCGGCGTGCTTTTTCAAACCGGCATCGCGCCAGCGAACACCGTTGGTAAATTCGTAGTCAACCCAGTCGTCACCCGCATCGACTTGCGTAGCAGGAACAAGTGTTGGCAAATACAGGTGCTGCTCACAGCCGCTGCGCTGATCTACTTCGGTCAGGCGCTTTTGATGCCGGTCGCAATGCCAACCACCATCCACGGGTGTTGAGTGCAGGCAAGTACGGCAATTGATCGCAGGTGCCACCACGCTGTTGCCACTTGCATGGCAAACCGGTGCGTGGTCACACATGCGGCACTGATACCAACTTGGCTCTTCGCTGATGCGTGGCAGTGGTGTTTGGGCAAAGATGATTCGCCGGGCTTTTTCCATAAGAAGTTCCGCATAAGTGACATCTGCCTCCACGCGTTCGACATACAGGTCATCGGTGTCCTTGTTCACAGCCAAGTACATCGATCGGGTAATGCCCATCAGGTGCATGTAGATTTGCATCTGGGCAAAGTGCTGCGGTTTGGACTCACGTACCTTCTTGGCCACCAGATCGCCAAAGCTCTTGTTGGAGTGCGTCTTGAACTCCAGCACGTGCCAGACTTTGGGTGCTTCAAGCAAATTGATGGCAACGCCATCGAGCGAACCACCAAAATGGCCGCCATGGGCTTGAACACGAAACTGACGTCCAGTCTCGGGATCGACTTCCAGCACAGTCGCACCGGTGCGTCTCAGGTTCAGCACCAGGCGCGCCTCCTCCAGTTGACCGGTTTCAAACAAGCGCAGAAGTCGGCCTGGGTGCTTGCTGCGCGTGACCCAGCGAAAGTCGTACCAAAGCGCACGCTCGCATTCCTTGCCAATGAGGGACGCGCCAAGGTGGCTGCGAAACCCATCACTGGCATCTGCTTCGTAGCCAGAGAAGATGGCCTCGCGGGTAAGGCTTGTGATGGCGGGCAGTTCAGCCATGGTTTCCTCCTTGGCTCGCGTGTAAGTCACGCGCACGCTGCACCAGGCCCGCCCACTCCTGGTCATTGCAGTTTTCACGCACCACTTCAATCAAGGTGTCTTTGAAGGCATCACGGTGATTGGGCGCAGCGCGTTTATCAAAGGTTGCAAGATGCACAGTCACCTGCGCCAGCTCCTGCTGCTTTAAACGCAGCGCGGTTTTGGCGCGATGGAACCAGGCAGCATCAAGCGTCTTCTTCTCTGTTTGCCGCCGAATGTCAGTCGTTGCGATCTGAATACGAATGGAAGCAATCTCGCCTTGCAGCGCAGCCATTCGCTCCCGACAGCCCTGCGCAGAGTCCGGCAGGTGAACCGGCTCAAGCGCGTGTTGATGCAATGTGAAGTGTTCGTGCATGCAGTGGGACCTCAGGCTTGGCGCTTCCAGGGCAGTCCGTTGGCAGCAGGCGTTGCTGTAGCAACGGCAGGACGCGCTGGCGGGTTGGCTGGACCAGTGCCGAATGTGGGGGCGTTTGCAGCCTGACCGCTGCGAGGCAGGTAGCGGACCGAGTTGCTCTCGCCATACATGCCCTTCGGGGGGCGCACACGCACATCAGCAATCAATGGAATGAGGTGCAACTGCTCCGAATTGCTGACCTGCAACTTGCCAACGGCACGGCAGATAGATGACAGCGTGCGCTGTGCGATTTGCACAGCATCTGCATTGGCATTGATGAGGTTCAGGCGATCAAAGAGCTTGCGGCCTGCGTACTGCCCCTCAATGACATCCACCTCAAGGTAGAGGTACTGGCCCATGCCGTCTTTGGTTGCACGCATTTCGCTTGCAACAATTTGGGCGAGGTATTTACCGGGTGGCAGGACTTCGTAGCCGCTGCTGGGTTCAACTGAGGATGCGTCGAAAGTTTGTCCGAATGAAGCCATGGTGTTTTCTCCTATTTCAATTTCAGGTGGTTGGGTTGGTGGGGGTGACTGGGTTGGCGATCAACATGGGCTTGATCACATCGGGCATGGCCTGGGCAAAGGACTGCCAGTCCAGTGGCAGGGTCTCGGGAAGGCCATAGCGGTTCTTGGCCAAAAAGGCTGGGCGCTCGGCGGTGTGAATCACCCGCTCGCCCGAGCCCATGGCGCGGTTTACTTTTTTGTTGAAGCCGACATCGGCCTTCACGGTGGAGATGCGGTAGTTGGCAAAGAGCACGATGTCGGAGTGCTCTTGCATCAGCGCCGCTGCGCGGGTGTGCAACTTGATGACGTACCGGTCGTAGGGGTCGTGCTCAGGCGAGTCAAAACGCTTGATGTCGGTGTGCGCGATTTGCACAACGGTCATGCCACGGTCGTCACGCAGTGCGTTCAGGCCGTCGATGTACTGACGCCACAGAGTCAATGCGGCGACGTACCCTTTGCCGTAACCGGCGTCTTCGATGGATCCCCATCCGTTGTCGCGGCAGGCCTTGCCCCAAACCAAGGGCTCGAGCCAGTCAACGCTGTCAATGACCACGGTTTTGAAGTCATGGTCTTCGGTGTAAAGCGAGGCCAGTGACTCAAGGACTTCCTCAAACGTGCGTGCAAGCGGAAAGCTAGCTGCCGGAATTGTTCCCAGACCGTCTTCCGTTTGCACGAACACAGGTTTGCTGGCTTCTGCGGCGAAGGTGGTTTTACCAACGCCTGCAACACCGTGAATCAGAATACGGGGTGGCTTGGGCGTATTGGCGCGGGTGAGTTGTGCAAGTGAAATGGCCATCACACACCCCCACCAAAGTGACTGTCGTTGGCAGCGTCGGGAATTTCTCCGGTCTTGATCTGCTCGAGCTTGTAGCTGGGCTTGCCCGTTTTGAGCGTGCGTGCAGGTTCGAACAGATCGCGGATACCGGGTGGCCAGGCGGTGTACTTGGACTCGGCGACTTTGATTTCGATGCCGACATAATTCTCCGGGTCCTCGCCCCATTTACGCAGCGCTTCCACGGCTTCTTTGAGCTTGACCTGGTTGTATTCAGGGCGCTTAGGCAAATCGGCGACGACCATGTAGCCATCGACCTCAAAGCGCACAGTGCCGGTGGACTTGCCAGCCTCTTGGCGAAGCTGTTGGGCATGACCACCCAAGCGACTGTGCAAGGTGGACTGCAATGCGTTGAGGTACAAAGCGGCAGTGTCTTTGGCAGCAGTGACCTGTTTGATCATCCGGTCAAGGTCTTGCAGCGGGAGCTTGTCGAGCTCGTTCATGTAAAGCTGGCCTATTTCATCCAGCACGTCGGGTTCGGCAGTCATGGGTTCTCTTTCTTTCAGTGGGGCTTGCGGTTGCTGGGAGCCATCTGCGCAATGCGCAGCTGGGTACGGATTTCGGGCGGCTTGAGCGGGGAACTGGAGCGCATGGCCAGGTAGCGGTAGTGGTCCTCCCCCACCTTTTGGCTAAAGAGATGCACCAGGCCAAGCTCGCAGGCGATCCACGCGCGACGGGCGACGGAGTGAATACGGGCGCGGTCCTTGGTGGTCAAGTCGCTGCTGATCTCTGAACGATCACGCAGCAGCAGGCCCTCGTGGTACTGGATGCAGTGGCCGATTTGTGCACTGGCGACCCAGTCACACAAAATGGCTTCTGTGACAGCGACGCCTGGTGAATAGAAAGGGCGTGCACCCCCGAGCGGCTCTGGTGCGACGAGGCCAAGATGGCTGCGCGATATTTCGACAAGTTTTTGTGGCGCTAACAATTTGGGCTCCGAAAGGTGTGAATTGGCCGTGGCGCAGGTATTGCGGCTCGGTTTGCTTGGGGACTTTTTGGCTGGCATAGGTGTTATTACCGCTGGACGCGTTATTTTTCTCAGGCCACTTCGCGCAGACCAAACATGCGCAGGTGCATGCGTAGCTCGTGGACGCGGCGGTAGAAAGATGCGGTGGATAAGCCGGATGCCACGCATGCGCTGGCGATATCCGAGTGATCAGTGAGCAGGTCAAGCAATGCGGACTGCTCGCCATTCATGAAGGCAATGGCCGCTTGCAGGTCATGCATAGCCATGCCGTCAGTGAAGAATTCGTGATCGGGGTCGCGTTTAAAGTTGATCGCGTCGATGCAGTCGTCTGCTGATTTGGTTTTGGACGTGCCCATCTCGGAGTCATTGGCGGCCCCCATCGTCTTGGATGCGGCGTCAAAATCCGTATAAAGCATGCGCTGTTTGATCATCCCGTCGAGCAATTCAACGGCACGGTGTTTTGACACCATGCCCGTGAATGTGCCCGGGCTACCCTTGGCCGGATCAAACTGGTGTCTGTGCTCCAGCAGGTCGAGCATCAGCTCCTGCTGAAAGTCCTCTCGCTCGGCTGGCGATAAGCCGTGGCGAGCGGCCAGTTGATGCGTCCGGACCCTGGCTGCATTAACGGCAGCTTCAAAATACGGATCGTTTGCGCTCTGGCCAAATAAATACCCACTGGGGGTATTGGCGGGCACATTTTTGCGACCTGCGCACGGGGTAGATGTCCGTGCTGTACAACTCTGATTTCCCATGATGACGACTCCTGTTTTGAATGAACAGGGCGATCATGGAGATGATGGGTAACCAAAGAAATACGCTTGCTTGGCATGCCGTGCGGCATGCTTCGGTTCACGTCCGTTTAGCCGCGCTGACTGTACGGTCGTTACCCTTGGCTGGATGTACGTTCAGCTTCGCTGACTGTATGAATTTCAGGCTGCCGCTTTAACCTTTTTATGGGCAGAAATCCACTGCGACACAGTTCGAGGTTCGAAGAAGTAAAGGTCTTGCGTTGCCAACCATGCTGAAAGCTTGATGCCCGCCTTAGCAATACTGAGCTTTTGCAATGACGTGTCTTGATCCCAATGTGCCAATGTTGCGGCCATCGACTTATTTCTATTAGCCTTACTCAGCTCGGCCATTTTTTTGGCATGGTCGGTTTTCTGCTTGGCCTCCTGCTCTTGCAGGGACTTCCACTTAGCTTCATTCGCTTTAAGAACCTTTGCGCTGGTGTGTTTTTCAGCTGCCTGAATCTGCTCAGTAAATCGCTTCTCACGACGCTCAATATCTCTCAAACTTTCAGCTCGACAGATAGCTTCCATCGCCTCAATTGCGCTGGCTGCAGCTCTTGTGTAGTCATACGACTCAAGTTTTTTCCTATCCTTTTTTGTGTAGGTTTTTGACTTGTAGTCATAGCTGTAAGTCACCCTATCGATGGCATCTGCGACTTTCCACAGCGCCATAGTTGCAAAGTATTCAAAAGCTTCTGGATTCTCGGAGCCATCGCCAAATACATCACTCCATCCATCAATACACTCTGTAAGCGCATCAATTTCGGTCGTGTTTTCGGCGGTTGGAAAATCGCGTTCATTTAATCGTTCCTCATTAATTTGAAGATGATTTCCATCCTCATCGCTATCAAAATAGCTCCATTCACCTTCACTTTTAAGCTTCTCAATTTCATCCTCTTTAGCTTGGCTAAAGTACTCATCCACTATCTGAGCAGAAAAGCTGGCCAGATGTCTGATTTGTTCGCTTGTCCGTTTTCGCAATAAGTTACGAGCTCGCCAGACAATTCCTGAATTTTGAGGAAATGGCCAGTACGAAACCTGCCCGGTCAACGGATCGAAATTGTCAAATTGATTCCAATAGCTCATTTAAAACCTCTTTATCTTTTATTTTTTGCGTGAGTCTTTCAGATGGCTACGTACTACGCCTGGCCATCGAAGTCGAGTTGGCCAGTGGTACCAAAACGTGGGTGTAAACGGTCTACCAAGTCACGGAACTGCTCTGGACTTTGCGACAGTTTCAGTAGAGTGACGATGGAACCCATGTGACTTTGTAATTTAGGGTGCCCCACCTCCTGACTTAGATGTTGGTGAAGCCGTGCTTTACGCTCCTCTTTGCTTGCCAGACGCTTTAGTTCTGGCAACAAACCTGGTGCAAGTCGATCGTAAACAACGTTATTGGTCACATGTCCGAGAAAACTAGGTCTCCACGATGGATTACCCACCGGTGGATATGGAATTTTGTAGATGCGGAAAAGTTCGCTGTAATACTCATCCGGGAACGTCTTCAACCATGGCTGGAGCTCTTTGGCGACGAAGGCTTCAAGAATCTTGGCTAGTGCCTGCTTGTCTCGATCCTTCTGATACCCAGTAGCCTCATCAATCAGCGCGACGATGCCAACGCGCGCGAATGCCCGCATCAAAATATCTGCCTGCACTGCATATCGCTGGTCTTGCTCCGTCAAGAGCAAATTGTTGTCACGCGCTGTGAGGATCGCTTCGCAAACTTCTTGCAAAACATGCGCCTCGTAACCATCACTTGGCACGTTGTCACCTTTCGGTGACTTGCCAACGAATTGAATCGGGTTGTCTATGGCGGCTATTAGGGCTGGATCACCATAGGCCTTAATGAGCTTGTGCTCAGCAACCCGAGAAACCCCAGCTCCGCGCCCTTTCATTCCGATGGCTGCAGTCAGGCCCCTACCAGAGATGACCCGACGTCCGTCGTCAAGTACAAAACACGGTAAGTCGATCAGGTTTGTAGCCAATTGACCAGAGTGAGTTGCCTTGGGCAACTTCTTCAATGCAGCCTTTGCTTGGGCAGCTGCACGGGCGTTTTCCTTGCGCTGCTCTGGCGTCATGCTGGCCATCCTGGCCAAGCCGCCGAGCGCGCGTCCGGTGGTGTTTTCTTCTTGCATCATTACTCCTTGGTGGTTGATGAGCAGCATCATATCACATTGCTAGTAAACAACCAGCATTATTACTGTTGCTCGGAAATAAATTTGTGATGTGTTCTGACTGGACTTGAGGACTGGGTGTCGTTTACATGGCGCAAATCGGCTTTTTGATGGCCAGAACGGGCACTGCCCTGAGAAAAAAACCCCCTGCGGCGGTATGAACCTACATGACCGCCCCAAATCGCACCCCACCACCAACCCCTCGCGCCGAGCCAAGCCCGATGGCCGTCATCGGCGCAATCCTGGCCCAGGGCGCTATTCGCCTTCTGGACCGCCAAAAACGCGAAGCTCAACTTGCTAACCGTACCGAAGAGAGCGTTCATGCAGGTGTTTTGACTACCAAGGACAACACCCATGAATGACTCACTTGTTGCACGCGTTGCAGCCCTTAAAACCTCGCCCACACCTGACCTCAAGCAAATGTGGCGAGAAATGTTTCAGACCGAACCACCACCGTTTAACCGGCGCTTCCTTGAAACGCGTCTGGCATACCGGATTCAGGAGCTGGCCCTTGGGGGCCTACGCCGCGAGACCGTCAAGCGCCTGGAGAAGCTTGGCGAACAACTCGATGGTGGCAAAGCCGATGTCCGCCGCCGCAGGGTTGATGGCAGGCCCATCTGCGGAACGCGCCTGATTCGGGAATGGGATGGTGAGCGCCACGAGGTGGTGGTGCACGTTGACGATTTCGAATACGCGGGTCAACGCTACAAGTCCATTTCACGCATCGCCATGGTGATTACAGGCACCAACCGAAACGGTTGGACCTTTTTTGGTTTGTCTTCTGGAAGGAGCGTCTAATGGCTACCACCCCTAAAGTCCTGTGCGCGATCTACACGCGCAAGTCCACAGAAGAAGGCTTGGACCAAAACTTCAACTCACTGGACGCCCAACACGATGCCTGCGCTAATTACATTGCCAGCCAAAAATCTGAAGGCTGGGTAACGCTCAAGGATCGTTACGACGACGGCGGTTTCTCAGGAGGAACCCTCGAGCGCCCGGCCATCAAGCGTCTGCTCGAAGACGTCCGGAAGGGTCTGGTGAACACCATCGTGGTTTACAAGATTGATCGTTTATCACGGTCGCTTGCCGACTTTGCAAAGCTGGTCGAGCTGTTTGATCAGCACAAGGTGACCTTTGTTTCGGTCACCCAGTCCTTCAATACCACCACCTCTATGGGACGGTTGACGCTCAACATCCTGCTGTCCTTTGCGCAGTTTGAACGTGAGTTGTCCGGTGAACGGGTGCGCGACAAGATTGCGGCCTCACGCAAGCGTGGCATCTGGATGGGTGGGATGCCCGCTTTGGGCTATGACGTGGTTGAGCGAAAACTGGTGCCCAACCCCAAAGAAGCAGCCATTGTTCAGGAGATTTTTGCTCGCTTTGCCGCAACGCCCTCGATGGCCACTATTGTCAAAGACCTGCGCAAGCGCGGTGTCACCTCCAAATCCTGGACAACAGCCAAGGGAGTTGTCCGCGAAGGCAAGTTGATCACCAAAGGCCTTGTCTACAAGATTTTCAGCAACCCGGTCTACATTGGCATTGCGGCCTACAAGGGTCAGCACTTCCCTGGTGAACATGACGGCATCATCACGCAAGAGCTTTGGGATACGGTGCAGACGCACCTGAAAAACGGCGCCCCTATGAATAAGGCGAGGCTGGCGGGTAGGGGTAGCGCGCCCTCTCTACTGCGCGGACTTATTTTTTCTGAGCAAGGACGGGCCTTCACGCCTGGCTGGACGCGCAAGCAGCACAAGACCTACCGCTACTACATCAACACCGACTCAATCAAGATCGGGAAAGAAAGCTGCGACATCTGCCGCATCCCCGCCGGTGAGATCGAACAGGTGGTGGTTGAGAAGATGCGCGGCATCCTGCGCTCACCAGAGGTGCTGGCCCACGCGGTGCGTGAGGTAAATACTCAGCGGCCCAAAGTTGAAGAGACAAACGCCATAAGCGCATTGCAGTCCATCGACGCGGTCTGGGACGAACTCTTCCCAGCGGAGCAGGCCAAGGTTCTGCATACCCTGGTTGATCGAATCACAGTGCGCAAGGACGGCATATCAATCAAATGGCACGACAAGGGGTTGAACAAGCTGTTGCGCGATACACTCGAACCACAAAAAGAACTGGAGGCTGCATGAGCAACGATACCGACGCGGGTCTTACGACCGAAATTCCGATGACTTTTCGCAGGCGTGGGGGTAAGGCGGTGATCGTGATGCCCGACGGTTCGCGGGCGATCGAGCGGCGTGAGGCACTTATTGACAACGCCATGATCAAACTCTTGGCACGCGGACACCGCTGGCACCGGAAACTGTTTGATGGCACCCACGCTTCAATTGAAGACTTGGCCAAGTCAGAGAACATCAGTCCATCGTTTGTCAGCAGAATACTGCGTCTGGCCTATTTGTCACCCACGGTCGTTGAAGCCATCCTGGACGGTAAATATCCGGCGCAACTAACGATGAAAGATCTGATGGAGCCGTTTCCCATGGAATGGGAACTTCAGGCTGAACATTTCTTTAACCGGCCCAGTACCATCAACGAAAGATGATCCTGACTCAACCTCCAACTCTCTGGTTTCTCGCTTTATTCTCTAGCAATCAAACTTATAAGGCTGACTAATCACAAGAACTAGATTCAGGAATAAATATTCAGAAAACGCTACATCCGCTTTGTCGTATTCATCGCACAAGCCCGAGCGGCAACTCTGCAGCGGGAGCAGACATCGGAAAAGTCCACCGGCCTGCTGTTAACGGCCACAAAGAGACATTCATGCGAGCGAATTTAAGAATATCTTTCTCAGCCCGAGCGTTAGAGGCGATGGAGTTTCTCCTAAATCACAGAAGCCTGAATGCCATTGCCGCCAAAATCGTTGGAGGAATTGCTGCCAATAACAATTTACCCGCACTCACAACGCCTTCGTCAAACTTGCCTTTTAGTATCGCGACGCCAGCCGGATTTGGGGCATTGGCTATCACGGTAAGGCCTCCACCAGTCACGGCACCCGCCACGATAGCCACCTTGAACTCATCGCTCAGCCCAGGAACTAAAGAAGCCAAATAGGTCAGTGCTGCGTTGTCAGTGATGGCAGTCAGCATAGTGGCCCCATAAAACACTGAGTCGGCGCTCAGACCCATGAGCAGCGGCTGAAGCCACCATGACTGCTGGCCACCCAGAACCACCAGGCCTGCGAGGAAAAAAGCAACTAATAAGGCTTCCCGAAGTATCAACCTATCTTGATGCACGGCATAGGCACTGGCGTACCCAATAAAAAACAGCAGCAAGCCCATGAACACCACAGGATGGTGCGCGAAAAGTACGATGCCAAGCAAAAAAGCCAAATGAATTGCCACCATGATGGGAGGGACAGTCATGCGAGCAACTGCGGGCTCACCAAGGCCAAGCAGTTCCCGTCGCATTAAAAGTGTCACCAAGACAGCATTGACAATGACTGCAATTGCAGCCTTCCAGCCGAAGGTCTGGAGCATAAAACTCAGATCCCATTGCCACGTGGCCGCCACCATCAACACTGGCGGCGCGGCAAAAGGAGTCAAGGTTCCACCAATGGAAATATTCACGAACAGCACACCCAAAGTGGCGTACTTCAAGCGCTCGCTAACTCGCGCGGAGAAGACAGAGTCACGCAGCATGAGCGCTGCAAGTGTCATGGCCGCAGGCTCTGTGATTAACGAGCCCAGCAATGGCACCACAGAAAGCAGGAGAAAGTAGTTGACCATCGCCGTAGGCAAAGGTGCTAGGCGTGCAATTTGTTGGACCAGCACGCCGCAAGCTTGCAGGATCGGTCTTGTGCCTGCTACCACCATGATGGCAAAGACAAAGAGCGGCTCAGTGAAATTACGCGAATCGAGGTATTCAAGGGTTTGCACCTTGCCAGCCAAGGCAAACATGGCTATGGCCAGTACCATTGCCCATAAGCCAAAAACCACCTCAACTTCTCCCAGAAGATGCCAGATGCCGGCATGACGCGGGTGTGAGTGCGCTAGGTGTTCAAAGTACTTGGTACTGAAGGTGTGAAGGACTGCCAGCGCGAAAATGCCAGCTGCGATCCAGGGCATAAGTGGGTTGTTCATATAAAGGTCTCCGACGGCTTGAAGCCGTACAGTGAGGCGGCCCGACCTTCACTCATCCTGATGCAGTAACATACATGCACCACCCTTCTAAATTCTATCAGCCAAGGCGACTCTTAGTTCCTATCTTTGATTTATGCACCTTCGTAAAGACAGGATTTAAATGTCCGCTGATCCCCATTCCGTCGCGTTTTCAGGCCTTCCCATCCGAGTCGCGAAACAGCTTCCATTTCGCCGTGCAGCAACGCCTGTGGTTGTGTCACCTTGTGTGCGTTGGCTGAAATGATCTTGACGCTGCAAACAATACCAATTCAGCATACAGGCCAATGTTGGTAACCGTATTTCTAATCTTTTGCTTCGCTGCTTCCGCTTTTGATCACCGTTTCGCTTTTTAAGTGTTTTCGATATAAGTACAAACCCCAGAATTCGACTCACACGTCATTTTATATGTGTTCAAATGTAATTTCGCACAGTACTCGAGCTTGTGCGAGGGTCTGAGGAGACAATCTCAGCCAAAACGAGCTTGAAGGGCACTGGGAGACTGGTGCCCTTCTTTTTTATCACCTTATCTCAATACTCTTGCGTCTACTCGCTCAATGAGATGCTTGGGTAAAGTCATTTTTTTTGGGCATCATTCGATATAATAAATTTGTCCAAATACTTTTTATTATTTATGCGCTTTGCTCTTTACTCAGCGATCTGCGTCTTCGTGATAGCCGATATCTTGATGGCTCAGGAGCTATGGGGTCTTATGAATAGCAAGGGATTCATCCGAGAAGAGATTTTTGCGACCCCAACGGTCATGAAAAAGCGTTGAGCTGGCTCATCTATGAAGCGCTTCAATTTGGCCGAGAAAGCATTGCATGTGGGCCTCAACCTAGAACAAGACGAGCTGGAAATTTCATCAAAAATTTGTAAATTTCTTGATGATTCATTGGCTGAGATACCGGTTGATCTATTAAATCGGCTTGAGCAAATCAGGTTCAAAGCTGTTGCATCCCACCGGAAACCGCAATTAGCCAAATCCATTATGGACCAATCTGATCACTGAACTTCAACTCAAATAGCCTTAAAAAGGTACAAGTCACGACTGATCATTTCAGTAGGGGCCTTGATTTTGCAGTATTCTTTAAAGGGATACACAAGCAAATTCCGATCGGTTCGCCGTACCTCTCTTCATGAGTCCAAAATCTTCTGCCCCACCTAGCGACAGCTCTTCCACATCTACGCCAGAAGCACACTTACGCGTACTTCGGCAATTCCGTTCTGTGTTCAGTACGGTGAGAAAGCACTTTCAGATCATGGAAAAAAGCGCAGGCATTGGAGGTGCGCCTATTTGGGCAATGCACCTCATTGCAAAGGAACCGGGCATCGGAGTCACACAGCTTGCACAAGCCATGGATGTTCATCAATCCACTGCCAGCAACTTGGTAAAAAGCTTGGTCCAGGCCGGGTTCATCCACACTGAAAAGGCTGCACATGACAAACGAGTTGTCGAAATGTATGCGCTTCCTGATGGGCTGAAGTTACTCAAAAAAGTACCTGGTCCCTACTCGGGAGTACTACCCCAAGCATTGAGCGAGTTAGACGATCAGACTCTTCAAGAACTTGAACGGAGTTTGGAAGTTTTGCTCCAGAGGATGGACATTGATGAGAGCTCAGCAAAGACGCCTATGGCCATGATGTAAAAGACGTTACGCCATTTGTTCAAGTCATGCCGCGATTATTGTGATGGCGCCACCTTGAAATGCCCATGGCCATAGCGCTGAGCATCACAACTAACATCAACGCACCATCCAAAAACTCAGGTGGGTGAACAGTTTCTTTGGCCGTAAAATAAAGCAAAACTGAGATTAATCCTCGTGGTGCTAACCAGGTCAGCGTTGGGCTTGATGGCACACCCAATGCGGTCAACGTCCAATAGCGTGGCATGTATATGCCCAGCAATAATATTCCTGCGGTAAGCCAAGCTCCCCAGTGCCCCACACTGCCGAGGTCTGACCAGTACCCAAGTAGAACAAAAAATACGCCTCTTACAGCAAACGTCAGTTCAGCTGTCAATGACTTGAATTCTCTGACCGTATTGCCATAAGCGTCAGTGTTAACAATGTTTCGGAACCACCCTAATCGTGCCAGCATCGAAGGGTTATTCAAAATCAGCCCAAACATCAAGACCATGATCAGGGGTGAAAGATGCCAGAGCTTCCCCAATGCATAGAGTGCAAACAAGCCCGAAAGCAGTGGAACGAACCGTATATGCCCGGTCAACTTGAACAAAACATAAAGCAGCCCTAATGCACAAAGGCTACCCAAGACAATTGAAATCACACCATTGATTGCCAGAGAAGACAGGATTCCTGTCGCCGACTGATCTGAATTTAAGACGGCAAAGAACAACAAGATACCAAGGATGTCAGAGATCGAGCTTTCGTAAACCACAAATTCACGACCTTCCCTAGACATGAATCCACTGGCGGGAATGGCTACAGCGCTGCTGATCACCGACATCGGCAGCGCCAACAGCAAAGCATCGTACGCAGCCAGTTGAAGTAGCCACATACCCGCCAAGCTGAATAAGGCCGCACAAACGAGTACACCCACACTCGCAGAAAGCAGAGCCTGCAAATTAGCAACCCAATGTTCGCGACTTAAACGAAGGTCAAACGCCCCTTCTAAAACGATCAGCACAAGCCCCAACGCACCCATCAAGGGAACAGATGCATCAATACCTGTGAGTTCAATGCCTGCAGAGGTCATCAATGGCTTGCCCACCATACCAATCGTGATCATCACGACGACCGAGGGTATCCCTGTGTGTTTGCTCAATCGCTCAACGCCGAAGGCAGTCAGCAACAGGCACGAAACAATCAATATGGCTTGATATGTCATGGCACTGCCAAAATCGCGGCTGGAGTATCTGCCAGCAGCTGCTTCCGGATATTTGCGAGAAGCAAATCGTCAAAGGTATAGAAGCCTGTTACGCAGCGGGCGAGTTCTTGCAAGGCGTACGCAGCCCCCGTCCCAAAAGCTTCACGGCGAATCGAGTCGTGAATGAGGCGCACAGTCTGATGAGGAAAGCCGAAGATGACCTCGTGGTGACCCACGATTCCCCCAACGCGCAAGGAAGTCACTTTGTCCGCGTCCAAATTAAGGGACTGGGCCAGTTTGCGAGCAGTACCCGAGACTTCAGGCTTTTCTTTGAAGTGCTGCTCAACCACCTCCACGTCGGCAAATGGGGCGATTCCCCGCAGGAGTTTAGCGGCCATCAACAAGAAATTGATGCCCAAGGTGATGTTGGGTGAGCACAAGACGCGGGTTTCCTGGCCGAGGGTCTTCAAGTAGTTCAGTTGCTCATCCGGGTAACTGGATATGGCCGTCACCAGCATGATCTTTCGTTTGCGGATTTGCTCTCCGTACCAGAAGACACTTTCCTCGCTGGAAAAGTCCACCACAGCATCCACAGGATGCGCATCCATCCAAGACGCCAATTCGGTGTCCTGCATGGACCGCAAAGGGGTCTTCTCAAGACCCTTGACCGCTTCCAGAGAGGCGCCACTTCGCCTGAATACCCAACACAACTCATACCGAGGATCATCGGCCAACACATTGGCAACCGCTTTCCCCGCCTTGCCGTATCCAATCAGTCCGACTTTCAGCATGTGCTCCTCCTGATCTTTAAATTTTTCATGCGAGGAGCAATTGTGCATCATTTACATTTGATCAAATGTAAAATATCCAGAACTCTGAGGTCATCCATGCACCGCCCCCCTCGTTTTTTGCAAGAAGTCAAAGCTGAACTGGCCAACTGGCGCCTTTGGTCTGATCGTTTTGTTGTTTTGTTGTTTGCCACCTTGTCTGGGCTGACGGTGGTGGTTTTTACTTGGCTCTCCGAACATGCGCTGTCCACTTTTTTTTCGCTGCAAGCGCGCTTTGTCTGGTTGCCCCTGATATGGACGCCCATTTTGACAATGGGGATTGTTTATTTGACACGGCGCTTTGTGCCGGGGGCTGCGGGCTCCGGCATTCCTCAAGTCATGGCGGCGCTGTCCCCCCAAACACCAAGAATTCAGCGTTCTATCTTCGTCTCACTCAAACTCAGCCTTAGCAAAGCAGCACTCACCGCAACAGGGTTGCTGGCAGGTCTTTCTTCGGGGCGTGAGGGTCCATCCGTTCAAATTGCATCTGGAGTGATGCACAACGCCAGGCACTGGCTTTCAGCGAACTCACAAATCAAAGACTCTGGATTGATCCTGGCTGGAGGGGCAGCTGGCATCGCTGCGGCGTTCAATACTCCCTTGGGTGGCGTAATGTTTGCCATAGAGGAACTCTCGCGCCACCCCGAAGATCGACGCAGCGGACTGCTGATGGCTGCGATCATCCTAGCGGGTCTGATGTCAGTTTCTGTCTACGGAAATTTCACCTACTTTGGTGTCATCAACATCGAGCTCATCAGCTTTGCATTGTTGCTCCCTGGACTCACCGTAGCTGTACTCAGCGGGCTGTTGGGTGGCATTTTCGCAAGACTGCTGATCTACTCTCTTCACACGAATTCACGTTACTGGATTCACCAATTCCGAAGGTCATATCCGATTTTGTTTGCTGGCTTTTGCGGTCTGATCATTGCCATCATTGGTCTGAGTACCGACGGAGCTACTTTTGGCAGCGGCTACGCGCACACTCGAGCCATGCTGGAGAACCATGATGATGTCTCCAAAACCTATGTTTTGTTAAAAATGGCCTCGACTTGGTTGACAACCTGGTCTGGTGTTCCAGCTGGGATATTTGCACCTTCACTGGCCATTGGCGCTGCCCTCGGCAACGATCTTGCTGCTCTTCTGAACTATCCAAACGCCCCAACATTGATCGCTTTGGGCATGGCAGGATTCTTGGCTGCAGTCACACAAGCCCCTTTAACTTCCTTCATCATCGTGATGGAAATGATCACCGGCCAGCAACTGGTGCTCAGCCTGATGGCAAGCGCCTTGATCGCCAGTGGCATATCTCGAATGATCAGCCAGCCGCTTTACACAGCTTTGACGGAGTCTCAGCTCAAACGGTTAACCAAAATGCCTCAACACTGACAAGCAAACATCGGCCTTTTGACTGGAGGAGACAATATGTACAAGCGAATCATCTTGGCCTACGACGGAACTGCCAGTGGCCAGCAGGCTTTATTGGGAATTAAGGAGTTAGCGCATTGGGAGCGGCCAAAGCTCACTTTGGTGTCCGTGGCTCCCATTTTTGAAATAGATGCCAGCTTTGTTGAAATGGGCTATCTGGGCAATACCAGCAATGCAGCACTCGAAATCAAACTGAAAGAGCAGTTGCGCAAAGGCGTTAAGACATTGCGGTCAATGGGATTTGAGGCCGATGGTGAAATACTGAAAGGCGAAGTGATCCGAGAAATTACTCGGTTTGCCGCTGACCAACAGGCTGATCTGATTGTTGTAGGACACAAACATGAAAAGAGTTTGCTACGTCGTTGGTGGAGTGACTCGACAGCAAAATCCCTTGTTGAAGATGCACCCTGCAATGTCCTTATCGTCGTCGAAAAATAAATAAACTTAAGGAAGGTGAGTGTGATTACACCTTCCTCCTGGGATGGCAAAGCGTGCCGCTGGATATGCATGTTGAGCTGAACGGCAAAAGCAAAGCAGGTAGCCATGATATGAAAATTTTTGGATAGAGCTTGCTTTGTATTTTGGTTCGCACAACAGAAAACAAGCACGTAACACCAACCCAATTTGCCCACTAAGAACTGCGACCCAGAGCCCTAGACAAAGTCGATGGGCTGGAATAACCAGTTCGCGTGGCAATTTGTTTCAATCCAATACCTGTCTGAACCAATTGCCGGGCAATCGCTAACCTCAAATTTTCTAAATACTTTCCTGGTGTCACATGCATCATGTCTTTGAAATTATTGGCAAATGATGTTCGCGACATGCCCGCCAAATTAGCCAAACTTTCCAAAGTCCAAGGATGCGCAGGCTTGGTATGCATCGCTACCAAACTTCTGGCAATTCGCGGGTCTGACAAGGCCTGAAACAGCCCAGTGGATTGTTGTGGTCGAGAAGTCAGGTGACGCATCAAACTGACCAACAAAATATCCCCAGCTCTATTGATGAAGAATGGTTGTCCACAACGACTGGCCTGCATTTCACTCGCAATTAACGTCATGACTTGTAAAAGTGATGGATCAGCATCTTTCATAACGATTGAAATTGGCTGAGATAGCTCTGCCAAGAAGCTGGGTCCCATGGGTCCATCAAAAACAACATCAAAGCTCATCAGGCATTGCTGATCGACTCCAAGAAGCATCTCAAGCGTGAATGCTGTCGGGCAAACCAACAATGACAAGGCCTCTGGCTGAATACCCGAGAAGCTATCTGTGGCGTGTTCAGGAGACCCAGTCTTGATGATGTGCAACGAAAACCCGTTTGGCTTGGTTGTCAATGTGACTCTAGGGCTAAGGCCTTCCAATAAGGCGGTGAGTCGATCTAAACGAGGAGCATCCATTTTGTACGATTTGCAAATTTATATGTACGTATTGTTGCACCGAGTGCAGCATACTGCAACGCATTCAAGCTTTTTAGATATCAAGTGAGGGTTCATGTATTCAAAAATTGCAGCCATCACACTCCCCATCTTTACCTTGGTACTGGTCGGATTTCTTTACAGCCGACGGGTTAAGCCAGACCTTGGAGGGGCTAACAAACTGATCGTCGATATCGCACTTCCAGTGTTGATTTTTATTTCTCTGTCTGCCAAATCGTTCGATCCGATTGCTGCCTTGTCATTCACATGGGCATCCATGGTGTTGATTTTTCTGAGCGGGTTGATAGCTTGGCCGTTGGCAAAATTTTCAGGTGCAACATCGCAAGCTTTTTTGCCCTGTGCCATGTTCACCAATGTTGGCCCGATTGGCATCCCCTTGATCGCCTTAGCCTACGGACCAGAAGGAATGGCAACAGCTGTGGTTTTGCTGGTGATCTCCAACGTTCTGCATTTCACGCTTGGCGCAGGCGTCATGAGCGGCAAAGTGGATTGGCGAATGGTTTATGCCAACCCACTGGTTTGGGCGACGGTGCTGGGTGTGGCCAGTTCTCAAATGCAGCTGGTGTTACCAGCTTGGGTACAAACGTCATGCACCATGATTGGAAGTGTGTTGGTTCCAATGATGCTGATGTCACTCGGGGCAAGACTTGCAAGCAGTCAAGTTGCAGATGCTTGGGTGGGTTTCCAGTCAGGCGTGTTGATTTTGGTCGTCAGACTCGCGGCTGTGTTTTTGGTCCTTTGGCTAATCCCCTTGCAAGGCCTAGAGCGCGGGGCTTTGATTTTGTTTGCCTGCTTGCCACCCGCAGTCTTTAATTTCATGCTCGCAGACAAATTTCAGGTGGAACCCAACAAAGTAGCTTCCACCGTCATCGTTGGACATGTCCTCAGTCTGGCTTTCCTGCCGCTCGGTATTTGGCTAGCATTTATTTAGTTTCATTCATCCATCCGCAAAAGGCATCCGACATGATCAAGTTTTATTTCCACCCCTCACCCAACCCATTGAAGATTGCGTTGTACTTGGAAGAAACGGGCGAGCCCTACGAGCTCATTCCCGTGGACACGCGTAAAGGTGAACAGCATTCAGATACCTTCAAGGCCATCAACCCCAATGCGAAAACACCCGCCATGCTGGACGACGATGTTCGCGTTTTCGACAGCAACGCCATGTTGCTTTATTTGGCTGAAAAGATTGGTAAGTTTGTCCCCACAGACACCCCGAAGAACAAAGCTGAGATGTATTCATGGTTGATGTTGGTAGCCACGGGCATCGGCCCTTACTGCGGCCAAGCCGTTCACTTCAAACATTTCGCGCCAGAGCCCAAAGAATACGCCGTGAATCGCTATGACTTTGAAGCATGGCGTCATTGGCACCTGATCAATGACCACCTGGCAAATCAGCCGTACATGATGGGCAATGAGTACACCATTGTGGACATGTCGGTTTGGGGCTGGGCTCGCGTAGTTCCCTTTGTATTGGGAGCTGATGCATGGGAAAAACTGCCCCACGTCAAACGCTTGCTCGATGAGATCAATGCGCGCCCTGCGGCTCAACGTGCAGAAGCCTTGAAGACCAAATTTACTTTCAAAACCGAAATGGACGAAGACGCGCGCAAAAAGCTTTTCCCCTCGAACGAGCGTCTGAAAACTGCAGGGGCATGACGCATGATTGACTTTTATTACTGGACCACGCCTAACGGTCATAAAGTCACCCTGTTCTTGGAAGAGACAGGTGTTGACTACAACATCAAACCCATCAACATCAGCAAAGGCGAACAATTCGCGCCTGCTTTTTTGAAGATTGCACCCAACAATCGGATACCGGCAATTCTTGATCACGCACCAACAGGTGGCGGCGAACCCATTGGCATTTTTGAATCGGGTGCCATTCTTTTGTACTTGGCAGACAAGACGAAAAAATTCATCCCTCAAGACTTACGTGGTCGAAATGAATGTCTGCAATGGTTGTTTTGGCAAATGGGTGGCTTAGGCCCCATGGCAGGTCAAAACCATCACTTTGTACAGTACGCTCCGGAACAACTGCCCTATGCCATCGATCGTTATGTCAAAGAGACGTCACGCTTGTATGGCGTGCTGAATAAACATCTGTCCGATGGCCGAGAGTACATATGCGGTGATTACTCCATTGCCGATATGGCTTCTTACCCATGGGTTGTTCCGCATGAACGACAGCGTCAGGACATGAGCCAGTTTCCCCATCTATTGTCGTGGTTTGAACGGGTTGGCAACCGTCCTTCAACTCAAAAGGCCTATGACATCGCCAAATCAATCAATACTGCGCCTACGGTGGATCAAAATGCAAAATCCATTTTGTTTGGACAAGATGCAAAGACTGTCGTTTGATACCTACCCAGGAAAGTAGCATGACCATAAAAGCGGTTGTTTTTGATGCCTACGGAACCTTGTTTGATGTTTACTCCATCCAAGTATTGGCTGAGGATCTTTACCCGAGCCATGGGGCTGACATTGCGGTGAAGTGGCGCGATAAACAAATTGAGTACACAAGGTTGATTACGCAGTCAGATCCACACAACGGATCTGGCAGTCAATACTTCCGTCCGTTTTGGGAACTGACACGCTTGTCGTTGGAGTACACGTTAGACCGACTGAAACTGAACCGTGAATTCGGGCAGGTTGAAAAACTGATGCAGCAATACGCGCAACTCACGCCATTTGCTGAAAATCTGGCGGTCCTACAAACGATCAAAGCAAACGGCCTGACCACTGCCATCCTCTCCAACGGCAGTGGAGACATGCTGACTTCCGCAGTTAAGAGCGCCGGAATGGAAAATGTCTTAGACCATGTCATCTCAGTCGATCCGATACGCTTGTTCAAGACCTCGCCGGAAAGCTATGGACTTGTCCAACAAAATATTCCCGTCAATAAAGATGAAGTTCTGTTTGTGTCCAGCAATGCTTGGGACGCATTGGGAGCTACTTGGTTTGGTTTCACAACGCACTGGGTCAATCGGCAAGGCTTGCCGTTTGAAGCTTTGACACCCCGCCCTCATTACTCAGGGTCAGATCTCAAGTCTGTCCTGCACTCGTTGAAGCTCATTGATTGATCATTGCCATGAAATTTCAACTGCTTTTAAGTTTCTCACTACTTTGCACATTGCCAAATGCACACGCGCAGCTGCTAGATGCAATCCGTGGTCACGCTCAGGACATTAGGGTGCGATTTGCTGATCATCAAAAGATTGAAGGTGAACTCATCAAGCGTGGGCAGATTGACAAAACAGCAAAGGGGCAGGACTTGATACACAACAGCTCTGGTGAGTGGTCTGTTATCAAAGTCGGAAATCAATTATTTTTGCAATCAAGCGAGAACTTCAGATCCAGCCCAGGCCCCGACTACCATGTTTACATCAGCAGCAAGCCTGCTATCAAAGACAACGATGAATTTAGCACTCAGCAAATTGAAGTGAGCCGCCTCAAAAAGCCCAACGGTGCGGCTTTTTACCTCTTAACAACTCAAAATCCAGATGACGTGAGCAGTATGCTGATTTGGTGCAAGCAGTTCAAAGAGTACATCGGATCGGCTGATTTCAAACCTGCGAAATAGGCAAGCTAAGCGGCGTGAATAGCTGTATGCCTGTCGGCATTATTTCTTTCTCTTCCTGGCCTGGCCGGGTTTTTCGGCATTGGCATAAGCATCAAGCCCAGCTTCACGGTCCAGTGGCACCGTGGTTGTAATGGTGGTCTCTGTACGCGGTTGCAGATGTGGTGGGAAAAATGCCAACTTTTGATTTTGAGCGAGTTTATTTGTTCTATCCAAATCCAAATCACGTTCGTTAACGCCGCTGGGTGAAACACAAACGCCGTTGACAATTTCCAAGTCAAACCACCATCTCTTCACCGAATTGCGCATGCCTGCGCCGATTTGATCATCGTAATCAATGAGTGCTCTTCTCGCACTGGGCACCTTGATTGAAAGCTCAAGGAGTCGAGACGATTCAACAAGGTCTTCTCTGTTGTAAGGGCAAGTTTTCATACAACGCCCACAGGCCGAGCCCTTCATATTCGTCAAGCGGTACTTGCCACATTTCTCTACATCGGGTTTCCATATTTCGTATCCATTGAACATCACCTTGGGGCCGAAAGGGATGGCATTGCATGGGCACTCGCGTGCACATTTCAGGCACATGTTGCAAACAGATTGCAAGCCGAAATCAATGGGCTGATCAAACGCCAAAGGCAAGTCGGTGGTCAGTAAAACACTTTTTGAGCGAGGCCCGATGAATGGATTTAAAACCAACTCACCGATGCGAGACAGTTCGCCGAGACCGGCCAACAAGGTTGCTGGAATGTGCAAAACATCCGATTCTGCGTTGGTGTGCGCTCGAGAAGAAAAACCCAGGCGGCGCAAATGTGCGCCCATGACACCTGCTATGAAAGCGCCGCGCATGTAGCTGCGCATGGACTGCGCTCCAGAAATCCAATCGTCCCCCGATGCGCCTTCCATGGTCTCAAAGCCTTGGTCAAGCAACATGACAACGCAGTGCTTATGACTGGGTTCAATGGGTTTGCCTTGCTGTGCTTCATGCGAATAAAACATCCAAGGCTCTGCTTCACAAATGCCCACCAGATCAGCGCCTAAAAAATACGCCAAGGCTTTGATGGACTCTGCATTTTTTTGGGCGTCCGACAACGCCCCATTTGTATCTGCAGGCACAAGCCGCTCGTATGTTCCCTGCAGTGGCACCATGTTGCGTATCAAGGGCGTCATCGCAAACGCCAGGGGATGTTTGGTCGCAAATCGCGTGCGCTGCACTTTGGCTTTTTCACCCAAATCACCTGCCAATGCACGCGTGAACAAATCGGCACGTTTGCTGTTGCGAATGATCTCCTCCCGAAGAATCAGCGTTGTGGGCTCTGCCACCCTTTTCAATGATTCCATGGGGTAGCGCCCCAAATGCAGTGGGCGCAGTTCAGCCTCCGATTCGGCCCAACCTGGACGAGTGCCCAACTTGCCCATATAGGCGTCAGAGTCCGGCCAATCCAAGGAAGCGTCTGTCGCTATGGGGAGATCGACCTCTAAAGGCAAATCGGTACTGACAGCGGCTATTGCAAAGCCGCGCCGCAGAAAAGGCATCTGGAGAACGCCGCCTTCACAACGAGCAATGCCAGCGCGTTGTGCCAATGCTTCAAGGTTTAAATGCGTGTTGCCTGTGACATGGCCGCGGGCGCTGTACCCCAAGGCTCGAACATATCCAGCCAATACAACAGCCACTTCAGTGGCGCGTGCATCTGTTCTGGCTTTGTTGCTGCCATGAAGCCAAGCCGCACCAGACTCATCCGATTTGGGTTCACGGCTGAATTCAACGAGAAAAACCAATGCATGGGTGTGTTTTAAGGGCGATTGGGGCAACCCATCCATGGCATCAATAGCGCACACACCAGCCAGGGTTGCATCTAAAAAATAAGCGCAAGCTTTGAGGTTTTTACTTCGAAGACTTAGATCATCTGGTAGTGGTGCACGGGCAAAGGCTGTCTCGCCCTCCAGATACTTTTCAAATAAGGCTTGATAAGCCGACAAGGCCTCGTTGATCGAATTCGGACCCGCAGGATTTTTGTCCCTGGGAGATGCGGCTTGGTGTTCTGGCGCATGGGCATCACGCTCAAGCAATTCGGTGGGCAAATCGCCCATGTCAAAGTGCCTAGACCGATTTGAAAATAAACGTGTCATGAATCACCGCTCTATCGAATGATCCATGCAGTTTTACACAGCCCCGGTATATTCACCACGCGCAGGATAGTTTTTAGCCAAAGCAAAATCAATCGCTCCCAACAGATCCGAAAAATTAGGACGTGCAAACGGCATGGTTTGAGCGGCGCCGTAATAGAGCGTGGTGTCGGGTCTCACAATGTAGACCGCTGGCTCTGAAAATAAGGCGGGCTCTTCAATGCCAATCGAAGTTAAGCCACGTGAAGTACTGATGTACAAACCCCATTGCCGAGCAACATTCAACTCCAAACCGTAACCCATCCGCAGTCCGGGAGCGTTGATTTTTTCAGCCATTTGGGCTGTCCGCTCCTTTGTGTCGCTAGACAAAGCGATCACTTTGACGCCGCGTTTTTCAAATTCGGTCACCAAGCGAGACAACTCCAACAGGTACTTCATGCAAATAGGGCAATGAAGTCCGCGGTAAAAAACAATCAAAGTGAAATGCTCCGCGCCATCAGCACTCAGATCAAAAGTGCCGTGTTGCAAAGTAGGAACCATGAGCGCTGGAGTGGCTTGGCGGGGGATGAGCATTAAAACCTCGTAGGGTAAATTGTGAATTTGTATTGTCATCGAATAAAAGCAACAATATGCTATGGAAAATTTGCTTTTAGTACAATTTTCAAGAATCTAGACTCTTCCCCGTACTATTGAAGCCAAAGTAACTTTGACCAAGAGTGGCGAAAACTATTCATCAGTCAATTTCCACAGAGATCAAGTAACCCTGCTTGCTGGGGGGCACCAACCCTAGCCAAAAAAGATTTGTGGTGACAGTCAAATAAGCTTCAGCACCAAAACAGATTAGTCTATTGGCGCTGTGGGTGGTAGACCGGTCACCGGATGCACTGCGGAGCGAACGACCGGTTATGGCAGGCGCAAAACATCAGCCACAGCCTGGGGATGTCTGCTACCAGCCTCAAGCAGCCTATCGTCAGTTTTCAAGTTTTGATTTAAGCGAAGGGCATACGGTTTTAAATTGCTCACCCTCAACGTGACATCAAAGTACTCTGAACAACGAAATTTCCTTCAACTAAGTTCACGGCCTGTTTTGCTGAAATCCGCAAATTCAAAGCTCGGAACCAAGTCCGAAAAAGTCATGAGGTTTTGAGACAAACGGGGTTTGAGACGACTTTGCCGGGCTGCTCCCGTAAGACGCAGTCAGGAGCCCAAAACAAAAAGCCCCGCATGGTGCGGGGCCTGAGGCTGCCTCAAAGCCTGCTGAGCAGGTTTGAGGTCTTTGTGCTGGCGGAAACGGAGGGATTCGAACCCTCGATGAGGCTCTACACCCCATACTCCCTTAGCAGGGGAGCACCTTCGGCCACTCGGTCACGTTTCCAGTGGGTCAAATTATAACTTAAGCCTGATCCAGATCGAAGGCTTTGTGCAGGGCACGCACCGCCAATTCCATGTATTTTTCATCAATCACGACCGAGGTCTTGATTTCGGAGGTGGAAATCATCTGGATGTTGATGCCCTCTTCGCTCAAACTGCGGAACATCTTGCTGGCCACGCCCACATGGCTGCGCATGCCAATGCCAACAATCGACACTTTGCAGATCTTGGCGTCGCCTGAAACTTCGGCAGCACCCAATGCGGGCAAGACTTTTTCCTTGAGCAGGTCGATGGTCTTGGCGTAATCGTTGCGGTGCACCGTGAAGCTGAAGTCGGTCTTGCCGTCTTTGCTCAGGTTCTGGATGATCACGTCCACTTCGATGTTAGCGTCGGCCACAGCGCCCAGAATTTGGTAGGCAATGCCGGGCTTGTCGGGCACGCCCAACACGGAGATTTTGGCTTCGTCGCGGTTGAATGCGATGCCGGAAACGACGGCTTGTTCCATTTGTTCGTCTTCCTCAAAAGTGATCAGGGTGCCGGATGCGGCTTCTTCGTTGATGTCGATGTCCCAGGGCGTGAAGCTCGACAGCACGCGCATGGGCACTTTGTATTTGCCCGCAAATTCGACCGAGCGAATTTGCAAAACCTTGGAGCCCAAAGAGGCCATTTCCAGCATCTCTTCAAAGCTCACGGTGTGCAGGCGGCGTGCTTCGGGCACCACGCGCGGGTCGGTGGTGTAGACACCATCCACGTCGGTGTAAATCAGGCATTCGTCAGCCTTCATGGCAGCCGCAACGGCCACGGCCGATGTGTCTGAGCCGCCACGACCCAGCGTGGTGATGTTGCCCTGCTCATCCACGCCCTGAAAACCGGTGATGATCACCACTTTGCCTGCGTTCAAGTCGCCCCGCACGCGCTCATCGTCAATGGATTCAATACGCGCTTTGGTGAAGGCGCTGTTGGTTTTGATAGCCACTTGCCAGCCGGCATAGCTGACCGAGGGCTGGCCTTCGGATTGAAGCGCGATGGCCAGCAAGGCCGACGAAGCTTGCTCGCCTGTGGAGGCCAGCATGTCGAGTTCGCGGCTGTAGTCGTTGCCGGGTTTGGCAGGTGCCAGCTCTTTGGCCAGGCCCAGCAGGCGGTTGGTCTCGCCGCTCATGGCGCTAGGGACCACCACGATCTGGTGGCCAGCGCGCGCCCATTTGGCCACGCGCTTGGCGACATTGCGGATGCGCTCGGTCGAGCCCATCGAGGTGCCGCCGTATTTGTGAACGATCAAAGCCATGTGTAGTGATGAATAGAAGATGAAAGCAGATGCGCACTGTCAAGGCCGCATCGCAAACGTTTGCCAAGGGTTTGCCCTCAGCAAAACCCGTCGATTGTACCAACCGGGCTGACGCGTTCTTGACCCATCCCGGCATTGCACTGCCCACCCCTCGCCCCGTTCCTTGGGCTGTGCCGTGCGAATGGCTCAGGCGGCTTCCCAGCTGAGGTGCTGGCCTTGCCGTTGCACAAAGCCCGAGCCCACCTTCAAATGAATCCGATGACCACGGGTGGTGCAAGTGGCCAGTTGGTCCAGCAGCTCGTTCAGTTGCGCTGCGCTGGGCGTGGTGGCATGGTGCAGCCGCAGCCAGTGGCGCAGCACCAGCGCTTGGCGGGCGCGGCCGAGGCGCTGCAACGCCTCAATGCGCGGCGGCACGCCGATGTGTGCCAAGTCTTGCGCGGCCACCTCGTTCAAGACTTCTTGCGCTTGCGCGGCATGGGCGGCGCTGCGGGCAAAGGTCTCGCGAAAAGCGGGCAAGGCCTCGGCCAAAACGGGCAGCACTTGGGCGCGGATGCGGTTGCGGGTGAATTGTTCGTCGGTGTTGGTGGGGTCTTCGACCCAGCTTTGGCCAAGACTCAGCAGCCACTCGCGCAAAACCGCACCGGGCACCGCCAAAAATGGCCGGTGCCACTGCAAACCCAGGCGCTGCCAATGCGCTGGCATGCTGGCCAAACCGGGCAGGCCCGCGCCACGCGACAAGGCGATCAGCAAAGTCTCCACCTGGTCGTCGGCATGCTGGGCGAGCGCGATGTCATGCACTTCGGGCCACTCGGTTTGCACCGCTTCGGCCAGCGCCTGGTAGCGGGCTTTGCGGGCCGCGTCTTCGGGGCTTTGGCCGGGGGCATGGCCCGCCTGTACCCGGCGCACCGCCAAAGGCACACTCAGTTGTTGGCACAGCGCACGGCAATGGGCTTCAAAAGCATCGGCCGCGTCTTGCAAGCCGTGGTGAATGTGCACCGCTCTCACCTGCCCCGGCCAACGGCGGGTGCAGGCCAAAAGCAAAGCCGTGGAGTCGGCACCGCCGCTGAAGGCCACAGCAAAAGGAAGGCCCGGGCTGAAATCAGCCAGGGCCTGTTCGAGGGAAGGCACCGATCGGGGAGCCATGTGTGAAGCCTGACGGCCCACCTGAGGTTTTATTTGCCCGCTTTGGTATCGGTGAAGCGACCGTAGCTGTTCAGGCGCTCGTAGCGGCGCTCCAGCAGCTCTTTGGGTTTAAGGTCTGCCACCTGACGCCAGGCATCGCCCAAAGCGCGCTTGAGGAAGGACACCATTTGCTCGGTATCGCGGTGCGCGCCGCCAACCGGCTCGTTGACGATCTTGTCGATCAGGCCCAAGGCCTTCAGACGGTGTGCGGTGATGCCCAAGGCATCGGCCGCGACTTCGGCTTTTTCGCTGGTTTTCCACAAAATCGAGGCACAACCTTCGGGGCTGATCACCGAGTACACCGAATACTGCAGCATGAGCACCTGGTCGGCCACCGAAATGGCCAGAGCACCACCCGAGCCGCCTTCGCCAATGATGGTGGTGATGATCGGTACTTCGAGCTGGGCCATCTCGAAAATATTGCGGCCAATGGCTTCGGACTGGCCGCGCTCTTCGGCGTCAATGCCGGGGTAAGCACCGGGCGTGTCGACAAAGGTGAAGACGGGCAGCTTGAATTTTTCAGCCGTTTTCATGAGGCGCAGCGCTTTGCGGTAGCCCTCGGGCTTGCTCATGCCAAAGTTGCGCAGGGTGCGCTCTTTGGTGTCGCGTCCTTTTTGTTGGCCCAAAACCATGCAGGCCTGGCCATTGAAGCGCGCCAGGCCACCCACGATGGACAAATCATCGGCAAAGTGGCGATCACCATGCATCTCGACAAAATCGGTAAAGATGCCGTTGATGTAATCCAGCGTGTAAGGCCGCTCGGGATGGCGCGCGATTTTAGTGATCTGCCAAGGGGTCAGATCGCTGTAAATGTCTTTGGTCAGCTGCTGGCTTTTTTTGCTCAGTTGGTCGATTTCACTGGTGATGTCCACCGCCGACTCGCTTTGCACATAGCGCAACTCTTCAATCTTGGCTTCGAGTTCGGCAACGGGTTGCTCAAAGTCGAGAAATGTTTTTTTGGCCAAGTTTTACTCCTCTGTTCATGATCGGGTGGACGCTTTGCCCAGCCCTCAATACGCCACTGGCACAGGGTCCAGCGAGCGCCAAATATACCAAGTTGCCACGGTGGCATAGGGACTCCAGGCTTGGGCCACTTCGCGAGCGTCGCTGCGACTGACCGGCTCACCGGAAAAATAATTACGGCTGATGCCGTTGATCAGGCCGACATCGTCCAGGGGCAACACGTTGGGGCGCAAGAGGTGAAAGATGAGAAACATCTCGGCGGTCCAGCGGCCAATGCCCCGAATCGCCACCAGTTCATCAATGATGGCCTCGTCGTCCATCTCTTGCCAATCCTTGACGTGCACGGTGCCCGCACTGAAGTGCACTGCCAGATCCACCAGATATTCCACCTTGCGGACCGACAAACCGGCCGCACGCATGTCGTCGACCTTGAGCTTGAGCACGGCTGCAGGCGTCAAGCGTTTGCATAAAACGGAAAAACGGTCCCAGACCGATTGCGCGGCCTTGACCGAAATTTGCTGGCCCACAATGGAGCGCGCCAAGGTCACGAACGCGTCGCCACGGGTCTCAAGGATCGCGTCGCCAAACTGGGGGATGAGCTTTTTCATCACCCGGTCTTTTTTAGCCAGGTGCGCGCAGGCCTCGGCCCAATAGGCGGGCGTGACAGGAATCACGGCGGGAATCGCAGCGCTCACTGAGCCGCCTCCCAGCTTGTGCCTGAAGCAGAATCCTTGAGCACAATGCCCTGCGCCAGCAAATCGTTGCGGATGCGGTCGGCCTCGGCAAAGTTTTTGGCCTTCTTGGCGTCGGCCCTGGCCTGAATTTGTGCCTGAATGGCGGATTCGTCCAAGCCTGCGCCCGCTTGCAGGTAGACCGTCGGGTCGGTTTGCAGCAAGCCCAGCAAGCCGCCCAGAGCCTTGAGCAAGCCAGCGCGTTCGGCCGAGCCGCTGCGGTTGACTTCGCCCGCCAGCTCGAACAGCACGGCCACCGCTTCGGGCGTGCCAAAGTCTTCGTCCATGGCGGCCTTGAAGCGGGCGGCCAAGGGGTCGACCCAGTCGATCTTCACGTCCGCGGGTGGCACGGCTTGCAGCGCGGTGTACAGGCGCTTTAAGGCACCCTTGGCGTCGTTCAGGTGCAAATCGCTGTAATTGAGCGAGCTGCGGTAGTGGCTGCGCACGATGAAAAAGCGCACGGTCTCGGCGTCAAATTCTTTCAGCACATCGCGGATGGTGAAGAAGTTGCCCAAGCTTTTGGACATCTTCTCGTTGTCCACGTTGATGAAACCGTTGTGCATCCAGAAACGGGCCAGGGTCTGGCCGTTGGCGCCTTCGCTTTGGGCGATTTCGTTTTCGTGGTGCGGAAACTGCAAATCGGCCCCGCCGCCGTGAATGTCAAAGGTCTGACCCAGCAACTCGCAGGCCATGGCCGAGCACTCGATGTGCCAGCCGGGGCGGCCCGCACCAAAAGGGCTGGCCCATTTGACGTCTTCAGGCTCGGTGGGTTTGGCGCTCTTCCAGAGCACAAAGTCCAGCGGGTCGTTCTTGTCGGTCTCCACCGCCACGCGCTCACCGGCATTCAATTCGTCCAACGACTTGCCCGACAACTTGCCGTAGCCCGGGAACTTGCGCACCGCGTAGTTCACATCGCCGTTGCCAGCGCGGTAGGCCAAGCCTTTTTGCTCCAACGTGCCGATCATGCTCAGCATTTGAGGCACGTAATCGGTGGCACGGGGCTCGTGTTGGGGGCGCTCAATGCCCAGCGCGTCGGCGTCCTGGTGCAGCGCGTCGATCATGCGGTCGGTCAGGCTGCGGATGGTTTCGCCGTTTTCGAGTGCGCGCTTGATGATCTTGTCGTCGATGTCGGTCACGTTGCGCACATAAGTCACTTGGTAGCCGCTGGCCTTGAGCCAGCGCTGCACCACGTCAAAAGCGATCATCGAGCGGGCATGGCCCAAGTGACACAGGTCATAAACCGTCATGCCGCACACGTACATGCGCACATGGCCTGGCTCGGCAGGTGAAAACTCGGACACAGCACGGCTCAGCGTGTTGAAAATGCGCAGACTCATGTCAAATCACAAACATATTCGGAAAACAAAAAAACCACGCCGAGCAACCTTGGCAAAAGGAAATCAGACGGGAAAAACAGCTCAAAAGAAGCTGCCAGACTCATGGGCTGCGGGTCTGTCCGGCAAGCCGGGAGCGCAAGGGCTCCGTTACAATGACCCCTCAGTATATCGCTGAGCAGCGGCCTGTGAAGCCACTTCGGCGTCTTCGGATCAGATACTTCCACCCCCTTCTTTTGAGCACGCATGCGCCCCTCGCTGAGCTTTATTGCCATTTGCACCAGCTTGACCCTCAGCGGGCTTGCGCGGGCAGACATTTACAGTGACGTGAATGCCTTGGTTCAAAGCGGACAGTGGCAAAAAGCCCAGGCACTGGCCGAGTTTAGGCTTCAGACTGCACCCACAGACCCTCAAATGCGCTTGTTGCAAAGTCGCATTCAGACCGGATTGGGTCAGACGCAGGCGGCCATGGACACCTTGCGCGCCCTGACACAGTCTTATCCCGAGTTACCAGAGCCTCACAACAACCTGGCCGTTCTGCTGGTCCGGGAAAACCGGTTCGCAGAGGCCCTTCAGGCTTTGCAGACAGCCGTTCAGGTTCGCCCAGACTATGCGCTGGCATTGGAAAATCTGGGCGACACGCACTTGGCCCTGGCCATCGAGGCCTATGCCAAAGCCCTGAAATCATCGCCTGTGCAAGCGCCTCGCCTGCAGACTAAAAAAACGGCGGCCGAACAAGTTCTGAAAACACCTTAAGCGCCCAAGCGCAGCATCCGAATCCACCCGCCCCAAGCATGATCAAGTCCATCCTCGCCAAAAGCCAACGCTGCTTGACCGCCATCGCCCTGGCATGCCCGCTGCTTGCCCCCCTGGGCAGCGCGGCGCAAACCACGCCAGGCAACACCCCCAAAGTGCGCATCAGCACCTCCGTGGGCAACATCGAAGCCGAGCTGTATGCCGACAAAGCCCCCAAGACGGTGGCCAACTTCTTGCAATACGTGAACGACAAGCACTACGAAGGCACCGTGTTTCACCGGGTGATTCCCGGCTTCATGGTGCAAGGCGGTGGCTACGACGCGCAGTACAAAGAACGCAAAACGCGCCCGCCCGTGCAGCACGAAGGTCGCCAGGCCTTGGCTGCAGGCCTGAAAAACACCACAGGCACGCTGGCCATGGCGCGCACCAACGATCCGCAATCGGCCACGGCCCAGTTTTTCATCAACGTGGTGGACAACGCTTTTCTGGACCCCACGCCCATTCCCGATGGCGACCCAGTGGCCAAGTTCGAATACCAGGGCCGTGTTTACGAAAACGTGGCCCGTGCCCAGCTGATCAACGCCCCCCAATTGTTCGGCTACACCGTTTTTGGCAAAGTCACGTCCGGCATGGACGTGGTCCAAAAAATCAGGACCACCCCCACAGGTGCGGGTGGTCCTTTTCCCTCCGATGTCCCCAAGACACCGGTCCTCATCCAATCCATCACTTTGTTGAAGTAACACCATGAGCAACCCACAAGTCGAACTGCACATCACCGGCTACGGCGTGATCACCCTCGAACTGGATGCCGAAAAAGCCCCCAAGTCGACCGAGAACTTCCTGGCCTATGTGAACAAGGGCCACTACAACAACACGATTTTTCACCGCGTGATCCCCGGCTTCATGGTCCAAGGCGGCGGCTTTGAGCCTGGCATGAGCCAAAAGCCCACGGATGCCGCCATCGAAAACGAAGCCAACAACGGCCTGAAAAACGACGAGTACACCGTGGCCATGGCACGCACATCGGCCCCTCACTCGGCCACAGCGCAGTTTTTCATCAACGTGGCCAAAAACGACTTCCTGAACCACACCGCACCTTCCATGCAAGGCTGGGGCTATGCCGTGTTCGGCAAAGTGGTCAAGGGCACCGAAGTGGTCGACCAAATTAAGGGCGTGAAAACCGGCAACCGCGGCGGCCACGGTGACGTGCCCAAAGAGGACGTGGTGATCGAAAAGGCTGTGGCGCTCTGATCCCACCCGCCATGTCCGCAGCGCTGCCCCAAGACACGCCGAACATCGGCTGCCTGCAAGCACCTGCGGCATGGCAGCAAGTGGACCTGATTTCTGACCTGCACCTGCAGGCCAGCGAGATGGCTACTTTTGAAGCTTGGCAGCATTTCATGGCCACCACGACGGCTCAGGCCGTGCTGATTTTGGGCGACCTGTTCGAAGTTTGGGTAGGCGACGATGCCGTGGCACATGACCCATTTTTGCAACAGTGCGCCGAGGTTTTGCGTCAAACCGCGCTGCGCATGCCGGTCGCCTTCATGCCCGGAAACCGGGATTTTCTGGTGGGCCCGGACTTTTTGTCCACCTGCGGTATGCAAGCCCTGGTCGACCCCACCGTGCTGCAACTCGGCCAGCAGCGCATTTTGCTCAGCCATGGCGATGCCCTGTGCCTGGACGACACGGCTTATCAGGTCTTTCGCCAGCAGGTTCGCAGCGCCGTGTGGCAGCGTGAATTTCTGGCCAAGCCCCTGCCCGAACGCTTGGCTCTGGCCCGCGCCATGCGCCAGCAAAGCCAGGCCCAAAAGCAGACCGACACGGTTTATGCCGATGCCGACCCGGCACTCAGCGTGCAATGGCTGCAGGCGGCCCAAGCCACGCGTCTGGTGCACGGCCACACCCACCGCAGGGGTGATCGG
>Ga0255139_1000011_pt1 | contig 108918 bp, 110 predicted proteins | sample Law_Colum_RepB_8_FD_188549 | JGI IMG/M metagenome (GOLD analysis project Ga0255139, IMG submission 188549) | Freshwater microbial communities from St. Lawrence River, New York, United States - Law_Colum_RepB_8d | ecosystem: Environmental > Aquatic > Freshwater > River | place: USA: New York...
GGCGCTTGCGGTTCGTGCAAATGCAAAAAGATTTCTGGCACCGTGGTGCACGGCCCGCACCAAGCCAAAGCCCTGAGCGACGAGGAAGAGGCCCAAGGCCTGGTGCTGACCTGTTGTGCCACCGCCCAAAGCGATGTGGTGCTCGAATCGAAACAAGTGACTGCTGAAGGTGGCCTGCCCGTCAAGAAGATGCCGGTGCGCGTGGTCAGCCTGGAGAAAAAGTCGCACGACGTGATCGTGCTCAAGCTGCAACTGCCCGCCAACGACGTGATGAAGTTCCACGCCGGTCAGTACATCGAATTTTTGCTGCGCGATGGTTCACGCCGCAGCTACAGCATGGCCAACGCGCCGCACACCCTGGAGGTGGCCCCGCCCACGGTGGAGCTGCACATCCGCCACATGCCCGGCGGCAAGTTCACCGACCCGGTCTTCACCACCATGAAGGAAAAAGACATCCTGCGCGCCGAAGGCCCGTATGGCAGTTTTTACCTGCGCGAAGACAGCGACAAACCCATCGTGCTGCTGGCCTCGGGTACGGGTTTTGCGCCCATCAAGGCGCTGATCGAGCACATGCAGCACCGCGGCATCACCCGCCCCGCCACGCTGTACTGGGGTGGTCGCCGCCCTTCTGACCTGTACATGGCCGACTGGTTGGAGGCCCGCCTGGCCGAGATGCCCAACCTGAGCTATGTCCCGGTGATCTCGAACGCCGAAGCCGAAGACCAGTGGTCTGGCCGTACCGGCTTTGTGCACCAAGCCGTGTTGCAGGACTTCCCTGATCTGTCGGGCCACCAGGTTTATGCCTGCGGTGCGCCCATCGTGGTGGATTCGGCCAAGCGCGACTACGTGGCGCAAGGCGGTTTGCCCGAAGAAGAGTTCTACGCCGACTCTTTCACGTCTGAGGCCGACAAGGCCAAGGGCTGACCTGTTAACGCCAACACCACCCTCTGTAGGTCGGAGCTTCAGCTCCGACATTTTGGATTTCTGCCGAGGTTCACGTCGGGGCTTAAGCCCCGACCTACAAGTAAAAAGGACTCACCATGCAACGCCGTGATTTTTGCCTGAGCGCTCTGGCCGCCAACTTGACCTCCCCCGCTTGGGCGCAAGGCAAGCCGATCCGCATCATCGTGCCTTATGCCCCTGGCGGCCCGATCGATGTCACGGCGCGGGCCTTGGCCGAACGCGTGAAAGACAGCTTGGGCACCGTCATCATTGAAAACCGCCCCGGCGCGGGCGGCAATCTGGGCGCGGATCTGGTGGCCAAAGCCGCACCCGATGGCTTGACGATCGGCATCGCAGCTACTGCCACGCATGCCATCAACCCTTGGCTGTTTGCCAAGATGCCTTACGACGCCAGCCGCGACTTTGCGCCCATCACACAAATGCTGCGCGTGCCCAATGTGTTGGTGATGAACGCCGACACCGCGCAGCGCCTGAAGATCAACACCCTGGCCGATCTGGTGTCGTATGCCAAAGCCAACCCCGCCAAGCTGAACTTTGGCTCCGGCGGCAATGGCAGTGCGGGCCATCTGGCCGGTGAGATGTTCAAGCGCGCCGCGGGCATTTTTGCGGTGCACATTCCCTACAACGGCGGCAACCCGGCCCAGCTGGCCTTGCTGTCAGGCCAGGTGGACTTCAACTTTGACAACCTGGCCACGGCGGCGGCTAACATCAAAGCGGGCCGCCTCAAGGCACTGGCCGTGACCACCGCACAGCGCAGCAGCGCCCTGCCCGACATCCCCAGCATGAGCGAGACCCTGAAAGACTTTTCGATCGACACCTGGTGGGGTCTGGTGGCCCCTGCGGCCACACCCCGCGATGTGGTGGACCGACTGAACAAGGCTTTTGTCGCCGCGCTGCAAGCCCCCGAAACCAAAACACGCTTTGCCCAACTGATGGCCGAACCCGTGGGCAACACGCCCGAACAGTTTGGCGCGTTCATGAAAAAGGAACTGACACGCTACGAAAGCGTGGTCAAGGCCAGCGGCGCACGGGTGGACTGAAGGGGGCTGGGAGCGTGCAGGAGAATTGAGCTATTAATCCGGCCCCTTGAAGTCTGGAAAAAACTTTCAAGAGATGGCTCTTTTTGTAGGAGCCCACCCCGTGGGCGATGGGCGTGGCACAGGCCCCGCTAACCATCGCCCACAGGGGTGGGCTCCTGCAAAGTCAAAAATATCCGCATGGTCAGCAAAACATGGCCCATTCAAACTTCATCGGGCCGGATCAATAAATGCAGCTGTCATACCGGACTTGATCCGGTATCCAAGCTAGGCTCACTCGCCCAGATAGGCTGCACGCACTTTGGGGTCTTCGAGCATGTCTTTGCCCACACCGGTCATGGTGATCAGGCCGGAGTCCATCACATAACCGCGGTCGGCAATGGCCAGCGCACGGCTGGCGTTTTGCTCCACCAGCAGCACGGTGACGCCCTGGGCATACACATCGCGCACCACCTCAAAGATCTTGTCGACCATGATGGGCGACAAACCCATGGAGGGTTCGTCCAGCAGCAAGACCTTGGGGCGGCTCATCAGCGCGCGGCCCATGGCCAGCATTTGCTGCTCGCCACCGGACATGGTGCCCGCCAGCTGGTCTTTGCGCTCACGCAGACGCGGGAAGATGGTGAACATCTTCTCGATGTCATCGGCAATGCCTGCGGCGTCCGAACGGATGTACGCGCCCATTTGCAGGTTTTCGGTGATGGTCATGCGGGTGAACACGCCACGGCCTTCGGGCACCATGGCCAGGCCTTGCTTGACCAGATCCCAAGGACCTTGGCCCTTGATGCTTTTTCCCAAGTACTCGATATCGCCAGCTTGAAGCGGCAAAGTGCCGGTGATGGCTTTCATGGTGGTGGTTTTGCCCGCACCGTTGGAGCCGATCAACGAGACCAGTTCGCCTTCGCGAACATCCAGGCTCACGCCTTTGACCGCCTGAATGCCGCCGTAGCCGACTTGCAGGTCTTTGACTTTCAAAAGGATGTCGGCCATCTCAGTGTCCCCCCGTGCCCAAATAGGCTTCAATCACTTTTTCATTTTTCTGCACATCGGCCGGCGTACCTTCGGCAATCTGCTTGCCGTAGTCGAGTACCGTCACGCGGTCGCACAAGCCCATGACCAACTTCACATCGTGCTCGATCAGCAAGATGGTGCGGTTGTCTTTGCGGATCTGGTCAATCAGCTCCCTCAGTTGCACTTTTTCGGTGGCGTTCATGCCTGCTGCAGGTTCATCGAGCGCAATGAGTTGCGGGTCGGTGGCCAATGCACGGGCAATTTCCAGTCGACGCTGGTCGCCATAAGACAAGGTGCGCGCCTTGTAGTCGGCGTATTTGCCGATGCCCACATAGTCAAGCAACTCTTGTGCACGCTGGGCAATCGCGGCTTCTTCGGCCTTGAAGCCGGGCGTGCGGAAAATCGCGCCCAGCAAGCCCGAATGGGTGCGCACATGGCGGCCCACCATCACGTTTTCAAGGGCCGTCATTTCGGCAAACAAACGGATGTTCTGGAAAGTGCGGGCAATGCCCGCCTTGGCCACTTCGTGCACGGCTGTGGGCTGGTAGGGCTTGCCTGCCAGTTCAAAGGTGCCGCTGTCGGGCGTGTACAGGCCGGTGATCACGTTGAAGAACGTGGTCTTGCCTGCGCCGTTGGGGCCAATCAGGCCATAGACCTGACCGCGTTGAATGGTCATGCCCACATCGGTGAGGGCTTGCAGACCGCCAAATCGCTTGGAGATACCCGAGACGTTCAGAACGGTGTCTTTGTTGGCTGTTGGATTCATGTTCTGCTCCTTCATTTCGTCTTGAGCGATTTGCCGTGCTCAGGAGAAGGCCACAGCCCGCGAGGACGCATCAACATGATGACAATCATGGCCAAAGCCACCAACAATTGACGCATGATGGACGCATCCAAACGCCCCCCGGTGACTTCTTGCAATGGCCCGGCCACATAACGCAGCACCTCAGGCAAGGCCGACAACAAAATGGCGCCCAAAATCACGCCAGGCAAATAGCCCAAGCCGCCCAAAACCACCATGGCAATGATCATCACCGACTCCATCAGGCTGAAGGATTCGGGCGAGATGAAGCCCTGGAAACCGGCAAACATCGCACCCGACACGCCGCCAAAAGTGGCACCCATGCCAAAAGCCAGCAGCTTGAGGTTGCGGGTGTTCAGGCCCATGGCTTTGGCCGCGATTTCGTCCTCGCGGATCGCCATCCAGGCGCGACCGATGCGGGAAATTTCCAGGCGGTGGGAAATCAAAATCGTCACCAGCACGAGGCTCAGGAACAGGTAGTAGTACAGCGAGACCGAGGCGATTTCGAAGTCACCAATCATCAGTTTCTTGCCCAGGTTCAGGCCAAAGATCGAAATCGGGTCTATCTGGTCCAAGCCCTTGGGGCCGTTGGTGATGTTGACGGGGTGGTCCAGGTTGTTCATGAACACGCGGATGATTTCGCCAAAACCCAAGGTCACGATGGCCAGGTAGTCGCCACGCAGCTTGAGCGTAGGCGCTCCCAGCAACATGCCGAACAGACCCGCCAGCGCAGCCCCCACCGGCACGATGAGCCAAATCGGCATGTGCATGCCCGTGGGGTAAGCAGCAGCGATCCATGCAAAGGTGTTGGTCAGGTGTGGCGACGACAGCAGGCCGTACATGTAGGCCCCGACCGCAAAGAAAGCCACATAGCCGAGGTCGAGCAAACCGGCATAGCCCACCACGATGTTAAGGCCAATGGCCAACAAGATGTAGAGCAAGGCCATGTCGGCAATGCGCACCCAGGCGTTGCCGAAAATTTGCAGGATCAGTGGCAAGGCGATGAGCGCTGCACCGATAAGGATGTATTGAAGTGTTTTGTTGTTTTTCATGTTCGCCTCCATCAAGCGCGGTCGGCCACGCGCTCACCCATCAGGCCCGATGGGCGCAGGGTCAACACAATGATCAAGACAATGAACGCAAAAATGTCGGTGTAATGGCTGCCCAGCACGCCGCCTGTGAGGTGGCCAATGTAGCCCGAGGCAATGGCTTCGATCAGGCCCAGCAAGATGCCGCCAATGACCGCACCGGACAGATTGCCAATGCCGCCAAACACCGCTGCGGTGAACGCCTTCAGACCCGGCAAAAAGCCCATGGCGTGCTGCGCTGTGCCGTAGTTGGACGCGTACATCACGCCAGCAATGGCCGCCAAAACGGCACCGATCACGAAGGTGGCCGAAATCACCATGTCAGGCTTCACGCCCATCAAACCCGCCACGCGCGGGTTCTCGGCTGTGGCGCGCATGGCGCGACCCAGGCGGGTGTAATTGACCAGCCACATCAGCACGGCCAATGAGACAGCGGTCACGCCCAAAATCATGATCTGCGTCGGCGTGATCACCACGCCACCCATGTTGATGGGCGTGCTCGACAGCAAAGTGGGATACGCCTTGTAGTTCGGCTTCCAGATGATCATGGCCAGGGTCTGCAGCAAGATGCTCATGCCGATGGCGGTGATCAGGGGGGCCAATTTGGGGCTGTTGCGCAAGGGTCGATACGCGATTTTTTCAATCGAGAAGTTCAAGACCACGGCCACCACACACGCAATCAAGGTGGCCAGGATCAGGATGACCCATCCGGGTGCACCGGGCATGGCGTCACGCATCATGCCAATGGCTGTCCAGCTCGTGAGAGCCCCCACCATCAGCACTTCACCATGTGCAAAGTTGATCAAGTTGATGATGCCGTACACCATGGTGTAGCCCAAGGCCACCAAGGCGTACATGCTGCCCATGACCAGGCCATTGATGACCTGCTGGAAGAAGACGTCCATAAATTTCTCCGTGTTTTGACCTGCGCTTAGCAGGTCGTCGCGTCGGTTGTTGTTCTCACATCAAGAATCACCTTTTGGGTGGGCCCTGACAACTAGCAAAAACCCCGCCAGAGATGCGCGTCATCGGGCGGGGTGGCGGGATTGTAGTGAAAGAAAGTATCGCGTCAGCATTCAATTTGCTCAGGACTTACCCTGTGGCTGAATTTCTCTTTCGCAGTTCTTCCAGTTTGTCGGCAATTTTGATCTCCAAGCCCCTGCGCACCGGCCTGTAAAAACCGGGTTCGGGCATGCCTTCTGGCAAATAACGCTCGCCCGCAGCAAAGCCATCCTCTTCGTCATGGGCATAGCGATAACCTTTGCCATAGTCAAGCTGTTTCATGAGCTGAGTGGGCGCATTGCGCAAATGCATGGGCACTGGGCGAGTGCCGTCTTTTTTGACCCAGGCTTTGGCTTCGTTGAAGGCTTTGTAGGCCGCATTGGATTTGGGGGCCACCGCCAGATAAATCACACACTGCGCCAGCGTCAACTCGCCTTCTGGGCTGCCCAAACGCTCATACACATCGGCCGCGTCCAGCGCCATGCGCAGCGCTCGCGGATCGGCCAGTCCAATGTCTTCACTGGCCATCCGGATCAAACGGCGGGCCATGTAGCGGGGATCTGCACCGCCATCGAGCATGCGGACGAACCAATACAGTGCGGCATCGGGGTCGGAGCCGCGCACCGATTTGTGCAAAGCGCTGATGGTGTCGTAGAACTGCTCGCCGCCTTTGTCATAGCGCCGCATGCGCTCGCCCAACACACGCATCAACCAAGCGTCGGTCACGGGATCGATGGCCTCTTGTTTCGCCGCCATGGCCAAGGTTTCCAGCGTGTTGAGCAAACGCCGGGCATCGCCGTCGGCGTAGGCCAACAGGCGGGTCAGGGCTTCGGGCTCGATGGCGGGAATGGCGTTGATGGCCTGCGCCCGCACGACGATGTGTTGCAGGTCGTCCTCGGACAAGGGTTGCAGCACGTACACGGCCGCCCGCGAAAGCAAGGCCGAGTTCACCTCGAAAGAGGGGTTTTCGGTGGTGGCGCCAATGAAGGTGAACAGGCCACTTTCCACATGCGGCAAGAACGCATCTTGCTGGCTTTTGTTGAAACGGTGCACCTCGTCCACAAACATAATGGTGCGTTGTGGATGAAGCCCGGCGCGGGCAGCCTCCGCTTTTTCAACCGCTTCGCGGATGTCCTTGACGCCGCCCAGCACGGCACTGATGCTGAGAAACTGCGCGTCAAACGCATGCGCCATCAAACGGGCGATGGTGGTTTTGCCCACACCCGGTGGCCCCCACAAAATGCAGCTGTGCGGCTGGCCCGACTCGAATGCCAAACGCAGCGCCATGCCTTCACCCAGCAAACGCTGCTGGCCAATCACCTCGCCCAGGTGCTGAGGACGCAGGCGCTCGGCCAGCGGCGCATGGGACGGCAAAGGGGCGGCTTTCATCGGACGTGGCCTGCCCGCCTCAAGGCTTGATCACGTCGGCACCTGCCGGAGGCTTGAAGGCGAAGGTGCTGGCCTGCAAAGCCGGGTTGATTTCGAATGCGGAAAAAGTGAGCAAAGAGCGCTGACCCAAGCTGTCTTGCACGTCCAGAACGGCCAATTCGGGACCCGCAGCGCTGACGCGCAAACCGACCATGACCGAGCGGATTTGGCCATCACGTTGCATGGGCGTGGCGCGCACCCATTGCAGGCCATCCTGGTCCGGCTCCGGGGTGAACTGGAAATCGGTTTTCAGAGCCTGCAAATCGGATGCCGCAGTCAACAATGCGGCTGGCGTCGCCCCCAGCACCTGCGACTGTGAACGCGCGGTGACCTGGTTCAGGTCCACGTCGTGCAGCCACAAAGTCTGGCCGTCGGCCACCAGCGTTTGCACAAAGGGTTTGCGGTAGTCAAAACGGAACTTGCCAGGCCGCTGAAATTCAAAACGGCCACTCGATGTTTTGGACCGTGGCGTCTGGCCTGCACGGCTGGGCGAGGTGACCACCTGGGTAAATTCGGCACGGCCGCTGCGCGCTTGCTTCATGAACTGGGCGAGCAGGTCCACGCCATCGGCCTGAGCGGGCTGCATCAAGGCCATGCTGCACAGCCAAGCCATGACAATGCCGTTGAGCGCCTTGCGGCAGGCTTTTAAAAATAAAGTCATGTGTCTCACTCAGCCCTTGCGGGCACCAGAATTTCGCGCTGGCCGCTGCCGCTCATGCTGCTGACCAGGCCGGCTTTTTCCATGTCCTCGACCAAACGGGCCGCACGGTTGTAGCCAATCTTGAGATGGCGCTGCACCAAAGAAATACTGGCTTTGCGGTTCTTCAAAACCACTTCGACGGCCTGGTCGTACATCGGGTCTTTTTCTCCGTTGTCACCCTCACCCAGCATGCCGCCATCATCGTCTGTGGTGCCGCCTTCGAGCACGCCCTCGATGTAATCCGGCTCGCCCTGGCTCTTGAGGTAGCTGACCACACGGTGCACTTCTTCGTCACTGACAAAAGCACCGTGCACCCGGATCGGGAAACCTGTGCCCGAGGGCATGTACAGCATGTCGCCCATGCCCAAAAGGGCTTCGGCACCCATCTGGTCCAGGATGGTGCGGCTGTCGATCTTGCTCGACACCTGGAAGGCAATGCGGGTCGGAATGTTGGCCTTGATGAGGCCAGTGATCACGTCCACGCTGGGGCGCTGGGTGGCCAAAATCAAATGGATACCGGCAGCGCGGGCCTTTTGGGCCAAGCGGGCGATCAGCTCTTCGATCTTCTTGCCCACCACCATCATCAGGTCGGCCAGCTCGTCGATCACCACGACGATGTGCGGCAGGCGCTTGAGCGGCTCCGGATCGTCGGGCGTCAGGCTGAAGGGGTTGTAGATGAACTCTTCGCGGGCCGTGGCTTCGTCGATCTTGACGTTGTAACCCGCCAAATTACGAACACCCATCTTGCTCATCAGCTTGTAGCGCTTTTCCATCTCGGCCACGCACCAGTTCAAGCCGTGCGCCGCCTGCCGCATGTCGGTCACCACGGGGGCGAGCAGGTGCGGAATGCCTTCGTAGACCGACATCTCCAGCATCTTGGGGTCGATCATCAGCAAGCGCACATCGCGGGCTTCGGCTTTGTAGAGCAGCGACAAGATCATCGCGTTGATACCGACCGACTTGCCTGAACCGGTGGTACCGGCCACCAGCACGTGCGGCATTTTGGCCAGATCGGCCACCACCGGGTTGCCAATGATGTCTTTGCCCAGGCCCATGGTCAGCATGGACTTGGCTTCGTTGTAGACCTGCGAGCCCAAAATTTCACTCAATTTGATGGACTGGCGCTTGGCGTTGGGCAACTCCAAGGCCATGAAATTTTTACCCGGGATGGTTTCGATCACCCGGATGGACACCAAGCTGAGCGAGCGCGCCAGGTCTTTGGCGAGGTTCACCACCTGCGAGCCCTTCACACCCGTGGCGGGCTCGATCTCGTAACGCGTGATCACTGGACCCGGAGCAGCCGCAACCACACGCACTTCAACGCCAAAGTCCTTGAGCTTTTTCTCGATCAGGCGGCTGGTCATCTCCAGCGTTTCGGGGGACACCGTTTCTTGCCGGATGGACAAGCTGTCCAGCAAATCCACCTGCGGCAATTTGCTGTCTGGCAATTCGTTGAACAAGGGTTTTTGTCGTTCCTTGACCACGCGCTCGCTGCGGGGCACCTCCATCACTGGGGGCTCAATGACACGCGGCAAAGGGGCGGGACTGGGCATAGGTACAGCAGGTAAATCCAGCTGCCCTTCCGGCGCGACCGCAGACGAACCCGGCATGTCCCATTGGGGCTCAATGGCCTGAGGCGTCAGGGCCTGTTGTCGTTCACGCAAGGCTTGCTGACCCAAAGCCATGTCTTCTTCAATTTCGCGTTTGACATGACGGGACTGAATCAATCCATCGATACGCGCGCCAATGGCTTCGGCCACCTGACCCCATGAAAAACGGAACACCATGGCCACACCCACCAAGGCCAAAACAATGCCCACCAAGGTCGAACCCGTAAAGCCCAAGCTCTTCACACTGAAAGAGCCCACCAGGTAACCCAACACACCGCCACTGTGTCCAGGCAAACCCGCCTCAAAGCGGTGCAGACGGGACCACTCCATCCCCGCGCTCGCGAACATCAGGACCACCAAACCCACACCAAAAATCAGCGCACGGTGTTGTCCTACAGACATCGGGATCGCGGACGCTTCGTCAGCTGGCCCCCTGATCCAGCGGGCAAGCGCCATCAACCAGGCCCTGACACCCGCCGCCAAACACCACCAGACCGAATAACCGAACAAAAAATAAGCCACATCGGCCACCCAGGCCCCTGCAGTGCCCATCCAGTTTTTGACTGCAGCACCTTGCCCGGAAGTGGACCACGCGGCGTCTTGGGGCTGATAACTCCACAAAGCCAGGCCCAGCATCAGCAGCACCAGCGCGCCCAGCATGAGGAAAATTTCCTGCGCGAAACGAGACCACAAGCTCCGCGGCTCGGTCGCCTCTGAGGTCGATGCCGAATGGGCATTCAAAGTGTTCAATGAATAAGTCATAAAAGATGCCGCTAGCTTACCCGATCATGGGGCACGATCCGCCGATCCGGACCGCCAGCAAAGCCCTGTTGCCCCATGGCTTTGGCGGTTTCTTACAATCGGATCCAAGTTGTTTTCAAGCATCTTCGTCTTTCAACCGCATCGTCCACAGGATTGCCCTTCATGTCCAACCCCACACAACACGCAAAAGTCCTGATCCTCGGTTCGGGCCCTGCCGGATACACCGCCGCTGTTTACGCCGCCCGCGCCAACCTCAAACCCCTGTTGATCACCGGCATGGCCCAGGGCGGGCAGCTCATGACCACCACCGAAGTGGACAACTGGCCCGCCGACGTGCACGGCGTGCAAGGCCCTGACCTGATGCAACGCTTTCAAGAGCATGCCGAGCGTTTCAACACCCAGATCGTGTTTGACCACATCCACACTGTGAAACTGGAACAGCGCCCTTTCACCCTGATCGGTGACAGCGGCACCTACACCTGCGACAGCCTGATCATCGCCACCGGCGCCTCGGCCAAATACCTGGGTCTGCCCTCCGAGACCGCTTTCATGGGCCGTGGCGTGAGCGGCTGCGCCACTTGCGATGGCTTTTTCTACCGCGATCAGCTGTGCTGCGTGGTGGGCGGTGGCAACACCGCCGTCGAAGAAGCCCTGTACCTGTCCAACATCGCCAGCAAGGTGTACCTGATCCACCGCCGCGACAAATTCAAGGCCGAGCCCATCCTGGTCGACAAGCTGATGGACAAAGTGGCTGCGGGCAAGATCGTGCTCAAAACCTTCCAAACCTTGGAAGAAGTGTTGGGCGACAACACTGGCGTGACTGGCGTGCGCCTGAAAAGCACCGTGGACGGCAGCTTGGAAGATGTCGAACTCAAGGGTTGCTTCATCGCCATCGGCCACGCGCCCAACACCGAGATTTTCCAGGGCCAACTGGCACTGGAAAACGGCTACATCGTGACCCAGAGCGGCCTGAAGGGTTTTGCCACCCAGACTTCGGTGCCCGGCGTGTTCGCCGCAGGCGACGTGCAAGACCATGTGTACCGCCAGGCCATCACCAGCGCTGGAACCGGTTGCATGGCCGCTCTGGATGCCCAACGCTTCCTGGAACAGAACCACGCCTGATTTCTGGTTATAATTCAAGGCTTTGCTGGATCTGCCCCGACTTTTCGCCGGGGGTCACAGGGCCAGCGATCTGGGATACCGCCACCCATCTTGGCGAGGTGAGGCTGGAACGCCAGGCCCCATGCAAATCTGCATGAGACCCATCGGCACCAGCTGTTATAAAAGTATCGGAGTGTCCACATGGCACGCGTTTGCGACGTAACGGGCAAAGGCCCAATGACCGGGAACAACGTTTCCCACGCCAATAACAAAACCAAGCGCCGGTTCTTGCCGAACCTGCAATACCGTCGTTTCTGGGTGGAAACAGAAAACCGTTGGGTGCGTCTGCGCGTTTCCAGCGCTGCTCTGCGCCTGATCGACAAAAACGGCATCGATGCCGTGCTCGCAGACCTGCGCGCACGCGGTCAAGCCTAAACCCAGAACATTAGGAGTCATACACCATGGCAACCAAAGGCGGACGCGAAAAAATCAAGCTGGAATCCACAGCTGGCACTGGTCACTTCTACACGACCAGCAAAAACAAGAAAACCATGCCCGAGAAAATGTCGATCATGAAGTTCGACCCCAAAGCTCGCAAGCACGTTGAATACAAGGAAATCAAGCTGAAGTGATTCGGCCTGAGCCTTGCAACAAAAAACCCGCTGTCTACACAGCGGGTTTTTTTATGCCTGAAAGATGGGCGATGCTGCGGGGGCGTGTGGCTTGAGACCAGAGATGGCCCACCATCCCCCACCCCCAAAGCAAACAGGGCCCGAAGGCCCTGTTTGCATGGGTGCTGAAACGCTCAGGCGGTCTGGCGAACAGCGCGCAACTTCACGGAGAAGTCACGCAAAGCAGCGATACCGCTTTCTTCGGCCCGGCGGCACCAGGCTTGCAAATCGGCTGCCAGTTGCTCGCGTGAATGCGAGGTGTTGAGCCAGATCTGGGTCAACTCTTCGCGCATTTGCACCATCTTGTCGAGCACGGGGCTTGCAGCGCGTGCTTGCTCGAGCTGCGCCTGTGCAGCGGCGGGCACTTTGGCCGAGTCACGGTGCAACCAACGCTGGGCCGCCTGCAAGGCATTGGCATCCAGCTTGAGCTTGCTGGCTTCTTGCTGCATCACCGCGCGTACATTGCGTGCGTAACCGGCCATCACTTCGTAGCGGTTGGCAATCAGGGCTTCGAGTGTCTTCTCGTCGGCCACCGGACGAATGTCGCCATAGGCCAAACGGGGAGCGGTCTTCTTGACGGTCGCCATGCCCAGGGTTTCGAGCACACGGATGTACAACCAACCGATGTCGAACTCGTAAGGCTTGACCGACAACTTGGCCGAGGTCGGGTAGGTGTGGTGGTTGTTGTGCAACTCTTCGCCGCCAATCAGAATGCCCCAAGGCGAAATGTTGGTGCTGGCGTCGTGCGCTTCGAAGTTGCGGTAACCCCAATAGTGGGCGGCACCGTTGATGATGCCTGCCGCCGTGATCGGGATCCAGGCCATTTGAACCGCCCAGACCGTCAGGCCCAGGAAACCAAACAAGGCCACGTCGATGATCAACATCAAAGCCACGCCTTGCCAAGAAAAGCGGGTGTACAAATTGCGCTCAATCCAGTCGTCGGGCGTGCCGTGACCGTAGCGCTTCATGGTTTCCAGGTTCTTGGATTCCTTGCGGTACAGCTCGGCCCCGGTGAACAACACGGTCTTGATGCCGTGCACGTGCGGGCTGTGCGGGTCTTCGGCTTGCTCGCACTTGGCGTGGTGCTTGCGGTGAATGGCAGCCCACTCCTTGGTCACCTGGCCGGTGGTCAACCACAGCCAGAATCGGAAGAAATGCGAGGGAATGGCATGCAGGTCCAAAGCGCGGTGCGCTTGGTGGCGGTGCAGGAAAATCGTGACGCTGGCGATGGTGATGTGGGTCAGGCCCAAGGTGACCAACACCATTTGCCACCACGACAAATCGAACAGGCCATGGCCCATCCACTGAACCAAAGCATCCAAAAAAGCCCAATCAGGCAACAACATGAGTTTGTCTTTCTGCTAACGCCTGATTTCAGGCAATTTATCGATTTTAAGTTTTCCGGTCCCAAAAGGACAGCTATTTCGACCGAATCCACGAATAAGGAATCAGAAAAAATTACTTTCTGACCCAAGCTGCGGCAAAAAACCCATCCGTGGCGTGTCGATGGGGCCAGAGCCGGAGGAATGTGCCAGCAGGCGTGGCATCGGGTTGGGCATCAGCCGATGGGGCCGGCGAGCACAGACTGGCCGCTTGAGGTACTTTGAGCCTTTCGAGCTCTTGCGCCACATTCAAGGGAACAAAGTCCGGGTTGACCGCACTGAAAGCTTGCGCGATCAGCTCATTTTCTTCGGGCAAGACGCTGCAGGTGGCGTACACCAAGCGACCGCCTGACTTGACCATGCGCGATGCGCTTTGCAGGATGGCCAACTGCTTTTCGGTCAACTCCTGCACAGCTTGGGGCTTTTGACGCCATTTCAAGTCAGGGTTGCGGCGCAAGGTGCCCAAGCCCGAGCACGGCGCATCGACCAATACGCGGTCGATCTTGCCCGCCAGGCGCTTGACGCGGTCGTCACGCTCATGCGCAATGGCTGCCGGGTGAACGTTGGACAAGCCGCTGCGGGCCATGCGCGGCTTGAGCGCGTCCAGGCGATGGCCCGACACGTCAAAGGCGTACAAGCGCCCCGTGCTGCGCATGGAAGCGCCCAGCGCCAGCGTTTTGCCGCCTGCGCCTGCGCAAAAGTCCACCACCATCTCGCCACGGTGCGCGTCCACCAACAAAGCCAGCAACTGGGAGCCTTCGTCCTGTACCTCGATCGCACCACGCGTGAACGCATCGGTTTTTTGCAGGGCGGGTTTGCCCTCCAGGCGCAAACCCCAAGGCGAATAAGGCGTGGGGGTGGACGCGATGCCCGCTTGGGCCAGCTCTTTTTGAATTTCGCTGCGCTTGGCCTGAAACAGGTTGACCCGCAAATCCAGGGGGGCCGGTTGCTGGAGGTTTTCGGCCAAGACCCAGAAGTCCTCACCCAGCTGGGCTTGCAGTGCTTGCGCCATCCAGTCGGGCAGATTGTGGCGGTGGGGGGCCATCAAGGCCTCGGCCGGGATGGCGTCGCAAGTGGCCAACCATTTTTTCTCGGTGTCGTTCAGGGCCGCGGCCAGAAAGTCGCGTGGGCCATGAAAGCCCAAAATGGCCAGCTTGCGCTCTTTGGGGCCGGAGCCGGAGCGGGCCAGCTGCTCGAACAACAGCTTTTTGCGTAACACGGCAAAAGCGGTTTCAGCCAAAGTGGCCCGCTCACGCGGGCCCAGGGAGCGGTGTTCACGAAAATAGCGCGACACGACAGCGTCAGCGGGGTGTTCAAATTGGAGGACCAGCCTGACCAGATCGGCGCAGGCGTCTAAAAGGGCTTTTGGATGCATGGGGTGTATTGTCCCATCCCCGCCCCTTTGCCTAGCATCACCCCAGGAAACCCATGTCCGAAGCCATTTTGCCGCCGTTGATCGAAACCCCCAAGGGCCTCTACAAACACTACAAAGGCGGCCTGTACCGCGTGCTGGGCACCGTGCGCCACAGCGAAGACCTGCAGCCCATGACGCTTTACCAAGCGCTTTATGGCGAGCAAGGCCTGTGGGTGCGGCCTGCGGCCATGTTTGCCGATGTGGCCGATTTCAACGGCAAGGTTCAACCACGGTTCGAACGCATTGGCGATTGAAAATGGTCCGGTAGGTCGGCGGCTTCAGCCCCGACATGGCGCCTTAGCCAAAACCACCAACGTCGGGGCTAAAGCCCCCGACCTACGACGTCAGGCCACGCAGAAAATCAGCCACAGCCCGCGGGTAAATCAGATGCTCTTGGGTGAGCACCCGCGCGGCCAAAACCTCAGCCGTGTCACCCGGCAGAACTGGCACCACCGCCTGGGCCAAGATACCGCCGTGGTCCAACTCGGCCGTCACCTGGTGCACTGTGGCCCCTGCGAATTGGCAACCTGCATCAATGGCCCGCTGGTGGGTATTCAAGCCCGGGAAGGCGGGCAACAAAGACGGGTGAATGTTGACCAAGCGCCCCGAATAATGCGCCACAAAACCCGGGGTCAGGATGCGCATGAAGCCCGCGAGCACTACCAAAATGGGCGAAAACCGGTCAATTTCAGCCATCAGGGCCGCATCGAAATCCTCGCGGCTGGCAAACGCCTTGTGGTCCACCACGCGCGTGGCCAGGCCATGCGCTTTGGCCAAGCTCAAGCCCGCCGCTTCGGCCTTGTTGCTGATCACGGCCGCGACCCGGGCATTCAGACGCTCGGACCAACGCGCCTGTTCGGCCGCCTGCACAATGGCCCCCATGTTCGAACCTGAGCCCGAAATCAAAATGACGATGTTTTTCATGAAGGGGCGAATTATCCCCGCACATGCACAGGCTTGGACTTTTGTCGCACCTAAGACAGGCCTGATCAGGCGGCGCATGATAAAAAGCACGGTCGTTTGATTTTGTTTGAACCGCATTACAAAAACACTTACCCCAACGGAGAAATTCCCCCATGGATTTGGCATTCACCCCCGAAGAACTCGCGTTCCGCGACGAAGTTCGCACCTGGGTCAAGGCAAACTTGCCGACCGAACTCTCGACCAAAGTGCACAACGCCATGCGCCTGACGCGTGACGACATGCAATCCTGGGCCAAGATCCTGGGCAAAAAAGGCTGGCTGGGCTACGGCTGGCCCAAGCAGTTTGGCGGCCCCGGCTGGACTGCCATCCAGAAACACCTTTTCGAAGAAGAATGTGCCCTCGCGGGTGCCCCTCGCATCATCCCCTTCGGCCCCGTGATGGTGGCCCCGGTGATCATGGCCTTCGGCAATGCCGAGCAGCAGCAGCGCTTCTTGCCCGGCATCGCGAGCGGCGAAGTCTGGTGGAGCCAGGGCTACAGCGAACCAGGCTCCGGCTCGGACCTGGCATCGCTCAAAACCCGCGCCGAGCGCCAAGGCGACAAGTACATCGTCAACGGCCAGAAAACCTGGACCACGCTCGGCCAGTACGGCGAGTGGATCTTCTGCCTGGTGCGCACCAGCACCGAAGGCAAGCCGCAAACCGGCATTTCCTTCCTGCTGATCGACATGAAGTCGCCCGGCATCACCGTGCGCCCCATCAAGCTGCTCGACGGCGAGTGCGAAGTCAACGAAGTCTGGTTTGACAACGTCGAAGTGCCCGCCGAAAACCTGATCGGCGAGGAAAACAAGGGCTGGAACTACGCCAAGCACCTGCTGGCCCACGAGCGCACCAACATCGCCGACGTGAACCGCGCCAAGCGCGAACTCGAACGCTTGAAGCGCATCGCCAAAGCAGAAGGCGTCTACGACGACCTGCGCTTCCGTGACGAAATCGCCAAGCTCGAAGTGGACGTCGTTGCGCTCGAAATGCTGGTGCTGCGCGTCCTGTCGGCTGAAAAGTCCGGCAAGAACTCGCTCGACATCGCAGGCCTCTTGAAGATCAAGGGCAGCGAAATTCAGCAGCGCTACACCGAGCTGATGATGCAAGCCGCTGGGCCCTTTGCCCTGCCCTACATCTTCGAAGCCATGGAAGCAGGCTGGCAAGGCAACTTCCCTGGCGGCACGCTGGCCAATGCGCCCCTGGCCGCCAACTACTTCAACATGCGCAAAACCACCATTTATGGCGGCAGCAACGAAGTGCAACGCAACATCGTCGCCCAGACAGTTCTGGGTTAAGGAGACACACACATGGATTTCGATTTTTCTGACGACCAGGAACAACTGCGCGACGCGGTGCGCAAATGGGTGGACAAGGGCTACGACTTCGAGCGTCGCCGCGCCATCGTGGCTGCGGGCGGTTTTGACCGCGCCGCCTACGCCGAGCTGGCCGAACTGGGCCTGACGGGCCTGTATGTGAGCGAAGACAACGGCGGCATGGGCATGGGCCCGACCGAGGCCATGGTGACCATGGAAGAGCTCGGCCGCGGCATCGTGCTCGAGCCCCTGAGCCAAACCCTGATCACCAGCGCCACGCTGCAAACCCACGCGCCAGCAGCGCTGCAGGCCGCCTGGCTGCCGCGCATGGCCAGTGGTGAAGCCATCGTCGTGCTGGCGCACCAAGAGCGCGCTGCCCGTTACCAACTGAACCGCTGCACCGCTCAGGCCAGCGAGTCGGGTGGCGCATGGACCGTGACAGGCACCAAGAGCGTGGTGGCCGTGGGCGACCAGGCCGACGCCTTTGTGGTGCCAGCGATGGCCAATGGCCAGCTGGCCTTGTTCTTGGTCGAGCGCAGCGCCAACGGTGTCAGCACCCAGGCCTACGTCACACAAGACGGCTCACGCGCCGCAGAAGTGGTGCTCAGCAAGGCCCAGGCTCAGCTGATCACCCTGAACGGCCTCGTTGCCCTCGAAGAAGCCGTGGATATTGGTATCGCCAGTGTTTGCGCAGAGGCTGTGGGCGTGATGGACAAAACCCTGGCCATTACCGTCGACTACCTCAACACCCGCAAGCAGTTCGGCGTGGTCATCGCCAGCTTCCAGGCCTTGCGCCACCGCGTCTCTGACATGAAGATGCAATTGGAGCTGGCCCGCTCCATGAGCTACTACGCCACCCTCAAGCTGCACGCCCCGGCCGAAGAGCGTCGCCGCGCCATGGCCCGCGCCAAGTACCAGCTGGGCGTGTCCATGCGATTCATTGGCCAGCAGGCTGTGCAGCTGCACGGCGGCATTGCGGTCACGGACGAGTACATCGTGAGCCACTACTTCAAGAAATTGACGCAGCTGGACATGACCTTTGGCGACACCCTGCACCAGCTGGGTGAAGTGTCGGCCCGCATGCAGGAGACGGCAGGCGTGTTTGCTTGACGGTCTGCTGACCCCATGAACAAGGGTGCCGCAAGGCGCCCTTGTTCATTCTGGCTGGCGCACCCGCAAAAAGCTGGCAAACCGCGGCAAGCCTGAAGGCGTGCGATCGCGGTAGCGGTAGGTGACCCACGCCCCCACAGGCGGCGGATCTCGGCGCAAGGCATCACTCAGGCCCACACCCAAGGCAAAACGCTGACCCGAAGGCATTTGCAACAGCAAAGCCCCCGTCATGTCCTGCAACCGACCTTTGCCTGGCTGGTGCCCCACCACCAAGCCTTCTTCATCCGGCTCAGCTTTGAATTTGTAGAGCGCATCGCTGCGTCCCGGTCGCCACAAGGCATCAGCCCGGTGCAGCATGAGCCCCTCGCCCCCATCGCTCACCGTGCGCTGCAACAGCGCCTGCAAAGCTTGAGCGTCTTGCACCGCCGCGTGTGCCACCGGCATCAGCCAGGGCAACTGCGCCTGCGCCAGCGTCGATTGCACAAAACGCGTCCTCTCGACAAACGGGGCAGCGTGCCCAGGTGCATCAAACACCAAGTATTTCACGGCACGCCAAGCCGTGTCATCGGGCTCGGCTTGCCGCACCACGCCCGAAAGGCGGTCGAATGCGCCGCGCCCGATCCACAATTCGCCGTCCAGCACCACCTTGGGCAAAGCCGACAAAAACCAGGCCGGGGCTGCGATGACCCGGCCGCTGCGAAAGCGCAGCACCTGCCCATCCCAGATGGCCCGCACACCGTCAAATTTTTCACTCACCAAAAAGCCTTGCGGGGATCGTGCTGAGGGCCAAGGCATGGCCAGCTGAACACGTGCTGCAGAGGAAGACCCTTCGCTCTGCGCCATGGCGGCTGGTGACAGCCATGGGCCAAGGCACAAGGCCCACAGGGTTTGACGCCGGGATGGCCCGGATTTGGCCAAGGCCAGGCCATGGGCGGGTAAACGACTGCGCAACGGATCAAACGCTTGTGTCTTCATGCTGTGTCTCCCTGAGGGCTCCAGACGCCAAAAAATGGATCTTTTGTATTCAGGAATTCATGATGCGGTGCTTTGAACACCTGTGCAAGCGAAAAATGCAGCCCTGCCCCTCAGGCCATCAAACGTGAACCCTTGGGCACATGCGCCATCAAAAAAGCCATCTGGTCACTCAGGATGCGGCGGTTGCGCAAGATGAAGTCCTCCCAAAGGCTGGGCACATACGGGGTGTAAAGGAGTGGCATTCGGGCCTGCTCGGGGGTGCGGCTGCTTTTGCGGTGGTTACAGGAACGGCAGGCCGTGACCACGTTCATCCAGTGATCAGGGCCGTTCTGGCACAGGGGCACGATGTGCTCGCGGGTCAGATCCGATTCATGGAAATGTCCGCCACAATAGGCGCACACATGGCGGTCACGCACAAACAATTTGGTGTTGGTCAAGCCGGAGCGCATCTCAAACGGGTTGATGCGCGGCACGCCCTGGGTGCCGATGATGCTGTTGACGGTGATGATGGACTGCTGACCCGTGAGCGCGTTGTGACCGCCGTGGAACACCGCCACTTGCTGGCCCGCCTCCCAACGCACCTCATCGGCGGCGTAATGGGTGACGGCTTGCTCCAGCGTGATCCACGATTGCGGCAAGCCTTGGGCTGAGAGTTTCAAAACCTTCACAGACGCCTCCATCCAACAGTTCAAAGACCACTGACACGAAAAGTTCCGTCTCGATCGGGTCCCGTGCAGCTGGATGCCACAGCTGGGAAGATCGGGCTCAGTCACAATATACCCTCTTACATTGACAAAACCGTGAAAGCTGGCGCTTGGGCCAGGTCAGCGGCAGGACACCACAAGCGACATGAAGGTTTTCCGAGGCTTCCTCCACCCCGATCTGGCCCCCGCCTGCGCCTTGACCATCGGCAACTTTGACGGCGTGCACCGTGGCCACCAGGCCATGCTGGCGCTCTTGCGCAGCGAAGCGGCCCACCGGGGCGTGCCCAGCTGCGTCATGACCTTCGAGCCGCACCCGCGCGACTACTTTGCCAAGGCCCTCAACAAGCCTGAGCTGGCCCCGGCCCGCATCGCCACCTTGCGCGACAAGCTGCAAGAGCTGGAGCGCTGCGGGGTCGACCAGGTGGTCGTGGTGCCCTTCGATGCCGAATTGGCCAGCCAATCGGCCGAAGACTTCATCCAACAGGTGCTGGTGCACGGCCTGGGCGTGCGCTATGTGCTGGTGGGCGACGATTTCCGCTTTGGTGCCAAACGGGTGGGCGACTACACCATGCTCGACGCCGCCGGGCAAAAGCTGGGCTTTGACGTAGCCCGCATGAACAGCTACGAAGTCCATGGCCTGCGCGTGTCCAGCTCGGCGGTGCGCGACGCGCTGGGCCAGGGCCGATTGCAAGACGTGCACGCCCTGCTGGGCCGACCCTACAGCATCAGCGGCCATGTGGTGCACGGGCGCAAGCTCGGGCGCGAGCTGGCCGCCACGGCCGAAGGTGCGGGTGACGGTTTTCGCACCCTGAATTTGCGCTTTTCGCACTGGAAACCTGCCGCCAGCGGCATCTTTGTGGTGCAGGTACATGGCTTGGCCGATCAGCCTTTGCGCGGCGTCGCCAACCTGGGCATACGCCCCTCGCTGGACCCGAATGACGTCAACGGCGGGCGCGTGCTGTTGGAGACCCATGCCTTCGACTGGCCTGCCCATCTGGAGGCCGAGGGGGGCTACGGTAAAATCATTCGCGTGGATCTGCTGCACAAACTACACGACGAGCTCAAATACGACGGTCTGGACGCCCTGACAAAGGGCATCGCCAAAGACTGCGAGGACGCACAGGCGTGGTTTGCCTCCCGCCACGGCGAAACCAGCCGCCAGACCACCCGCGACCGAATTTGACGCTCCGGCCCGCGTTTGCCGCCTTTCGACAGGCTCAGGGCGAACGACCTCAAGGGCCCGCCTTTTCTTGATCTCTCCGAACGGCTTGCCGCTCGGGCTGAGCTTGTCGAAGCCCCATCGACCCCGAGCACCATGACCGACAAAAGCCAAGACAACCGCAGCGAAAAAAGCACTACATCCGGCACCGATTACCGCGCCACGATGAACCTGCCAGACACCCCTTTCCCCATGCGCGGCGACCTGCCCAAGCGCGAGCCGGGCTGGGTGAACGACTGGAACGAAGGCGGTCTGTACAAAAAACTGCGCGCCGCCCGCCAAGGTGCCCCGCTCTTCGTGCTGCACGACGGCCCGCCTTACGCCAACGGCAAGCTGCACATTGGCCATGCACTGAACAAAGTGCTCAAAGACATGATCGTCAAGTCCAAGCAATTGGCGGGCTTTGACGCGCAATACATCCCCGGCTGGGACTGCCACGGCCTGCCGATCGAAAACGCCATCGAAAAACTGCACGGCCGCAACCTGAGCCGCGACGACATGCAGGCCAAGAGCCGCGCCTTTGCCACCGAGCAGATCAACCAGCAGAGCGAAGACTTCAAGCGCCTGGGCGTGCTGGGCGACTGGGAGCGCCCTTACCGCACCATGGACTTCGCCAACGAAGCGGGTGAAATCCGCGCCTTCAAGCGCGTGATCGAGCGCGGCTTCGTCTACCGGGGCCTGAAACCCGTTTACTGGTGCTTTGACTGCGGCTCGTCGCTGGCCGAATTCGAGATCGAATACGCCGACAAAAAGAGCGACACGCTGGACGTGGCTTTTGAAGCCGACGACAACGCTGCACTGGCTGCGGCCTTTGGCCTGCCCAAGCTGCCGGGCGAAGACAGCAAAAAAGCCTTCGCTGTCATCTGGACCACCACCGCCTGGACCATCCCTGCCAACCAGGCGCTGAACGCCCACCCCGAGCTGGAATACGCTCTGGTGGACACGCCGCGCGGCGTGCTGCTGCTGGCCGCCAGCCTGGTCGAGAAATGCCTGGAGCGCTACAAACTGCAAGGCACCGTGATCGCCACTGCTGTGGGCGAGAAGCTGCGCGGCCTGGTGTTCCGCCACCCGCTGCACGACACCGTGAGCGCGGACGAAGGCGGCCAGTACAGCTACCGCCGCAAATCGCCCCTGTACCTGGCCGAGTACGTGACTGCCACCGACGGCACCGGCATCGTGCACTCGTCGCCCGCCTATGGTGTGGACGACTTCAACTCCTGCGTGGCCAACGGCCTGAAGTACGACGACATCCTCAACCCCGTGCAAGGCAACGGCGTGTACGCCCCCGAGCTGCCCTTCTTCGGCGGCCAACACATCTGGAAAGCCTGCGCCCGCGTGATCGAGGTGCTGGGCCAAAGCGACCGCCTGATGGCCACGGTGGAAATCACCCACAGCTACCCACACTGCTGGCGTCACAAAACGCCCGTCATTTACCGCGCTGCCGCCCAGTGGTTTGTGCGCATGGACGACGGCGTTGGCGTGTTCACCCAAGACAAAGCCCCCAAGACCCTGCGCCAACTGGCTTTGGATGCCATTGAAGAGACCAGCTTCTACCCCGAAAACGGCAAAACCCGTCTGCGCGACATGATCGCCAACCGCCCCGACTGGTGCATCTCGCGCCAGCGCAGCTGGGGCGTGCCTGTGCCTTTCTTCTTGCACAAGGACAGCGGCGAGCTGCACCCACGCACCATGGAAATCCTGGATCAGGCCGCCAACATTGTTGAAAAGGGCGGCATCGAAGCCTGGAGCCGCGTGACCGTCGAAGAAATCCTCGGCGCGGCCGACGCACCCAGCTACACCAAGAGCACCGACATTCTGGAAGTTTGGTTCGACTCTGGCTCCACCTTCCAGCATGTGCTGCGCGGCAGCCACAAAGACGCTTACGGCGTGGCGCCCTTCCACGCCGAAGGCCCTGAAGCCGATCTGTACCTCGAAGGCCACGACCAGCACCGCGGCTGGTTCCACAGCTCACTGCTGCTGGGCTGCGCCCTGTACGACCGCGCGCCTTACAAGGGCCTGCTGACCCACGGCTTTGCCACCGACGGCCAGGGCCGCAAGATGAGCAAGTCGCTGGGCAACACCGTCGAGCCTCAAACCATCACCTCCAAAATGGGCGCAGAAATCGTGCGCCTGTGGGTGGCCAGCACCGACTACTCGGGCGACCTGAACATCGACGACAAGATCCTCGCCCGCGTGGTGGACGGCTACCGCCGCATCCGCAACACGCTGCGCTTCTTGCTGGCCAACGTGAGCGACTTTGACCCGGCAACTGACACCGTGCCCGACGATCAGCTGTTGGAAATCGACCGCTTTGCGCTGGCCCGCGCCGCGCAATTGCAAGCCGACATCCGCGCCCACTTTGACGTGTACGAGTTCCACCCTGTGGTCTCCAAACTGCAAATCTATTGCTCGGAAGACCTGGGCGCGTTTTATCTGGACGTGCTCAAGGACCGCCTGTACACCACCGCCCCCAAGTCGCTGGCCCGCCGCAGCGCGCAAACTGCGCTGTACCGCATCACTCACGGCATGCTGCGCTGGATGGCGCCGTTCCTGTCGTTCACCGCAGAAGAAGCTTGGGGCACTTTCGGCACATCGGAATCCATCTTCCTGGAAACCTTCAACGACTTCGGTGCAGCCAATGAGCAGTTACTGGCCAAGTGGGGCCGCATCCGCGAAATCCGTGATCTGGTGAACAAAGACATCGAAAACCTGCGTGTTGCTGGCCATGTGGGCGCATCCCTGCAAGCCGAAATCACCTTGACGGCGCCTGCCGCTGACCACGCCCTGCTGGCCAGCTTGGGCGCGGACATCAAGTTCGTGTTCATCACCTCCAAGGTGACTTTGCAAGCGGGCAACGCCTTGGCCGTGCAAGTGACGGCCAGCCAAGCCACCAAGTGCGAGCGCTGCTGGCACTACGCCGATGATGTGGGCCACAACGCCGATCACCCCACGATTTGCGGGCGTTGCGTCAGCAACTTGCATGGCGCGGGCGAAACCCGCCAGATCGCCTGATCCCCAAACAAGGCAAGCCCATGGCCAGCTCTAAAAAATTCGGCAAAAGCGGTTCCAGCAAAAACCAAAGCATGGTGCTCTGGCTGGGCATTGCCCTGCTGGTGCTGCTGCTTGACCAGTTCACCAAGGTGCTGGTGCTGGGCGCTTTTCAGTTGGGCGACAGCACGCCGATCACCTCGTTTTTCAACCTGGTGCGGGTGCACAACCACGGCGCGGCGTTTTCGTTTTTGGCAGGTGCGGGCGGCTGGCAGCGCTGGTTTTTCACGGGCATTGGCGTGGTCGCGGCTTTGTTCATGGTCTGGATGCTGCGCGCGCATCCCGGACAAAAACTGTTCAGCCTGGCCATCGCACTCATTTTGGGCGGTGCCATTGGCAACGTGATCGATCGCCTGCTGCACGGCTATGTGGTCGATTTTCTGGACTTTTACTGGGGTGCATGGCATTTTCCGGCCTTCAACGTGGCCGACAGCGGCATCACCGTGGGCGCTGCGTTGCTGATCCTGGACGAAATCCTGCGCGTGCGACGCGGGCGTTGACCGCACCTTGCTGGCTTTGGACGATGACCCCATGAACAACCCCGCACTGGACCTCATGCCTTTTCGCCAAGCCTTGGCATCGCTGGAAGACGGACTGGATGTCGTGCGGGACACCTCTTGGTTCAAGCAGCAAAACGACAAAGTTCGTCACACCTTGATCGCGGGCGTGATTCAAAACTTCGAATTCGTTTATGAAATCAGCACCAAAATGCTGCGCCGTCGCCTGGAAATGGACGCCCTCAACCCCAGCGAAGTGGACTTTGCCAACTTCCGCGATGTGCTGCGAATCGCCGCTGAAAAAGGCTTGATTACGGATGTGACCGTTTGGTTTGGCTACCGCCAAATGCGCAACATCACGGCGCACACCGATGACCACCAAAAAGCCCAGCAAATCTATGAGGGCACCCAAGCCTTCATGCTGGATGCCCGCCTTTTGTTGGCTCGACTGGAAGACGCCGTTGACTGAGCTTGCACACGGCATGAGCGCCACCGAATTGGCGCTCGTGAAAAGCATCCTGGCCACATGGCTGCCCACACAGGAAGTGCGCATGTTTGGATCAAGGGCTCGGGGCAAGCCAAAACCCTACTCCGACCTGGACCTGGTCATCATGGGTGAAACGCCCACTCCGCTGAGCACCTTGGGTCAATTGCAAGATGCTTTTGCCAGCAGTGATCTGCCCTGGCGTGTCGACGTGGTGGACTGGGCCACGACCTCGCCAGAGTTTCAAAGCCACATCGCTGAACACAGTATTCTCATCACCCCTGAATGAGTGATGGGCCACCTTGCGGCCAGAACTCATGTAAGCTGGACAACCTGAATTTTTGACACGGAGACTCCCATGCCCGGATTGCTGCCCCAAATTGACCCCGATGGTCTGCTCGAATTTTCTGTGGTCTACACCGACCGCGCCCTGAACCACATGTCCAAGCGCTTTGGTGGTGTGATGACCGACATCTCGGGTTTGCTCAAAAAAGTCTATGGCGCGCACAGCGTGGCCCTGGTGCCCGGCAGCGGCACCTTTGGCATGGAATCGGTGGCCCGCCAGTTCGCCACCAACCAGCACGTCATGGTGATCCGCAACGGCTGGTTCAGCTACCGCTGGACCCAAATTTTTGACATGGGCCAAATCCCCAAGAGCCACACCGTGCTCAAGGCCCGCCGCATCGCCGAAGGCTCTCAAGCCGCGTGGGCCCCTGCCCCGATTGCCGAAGTGACGGCCGCCATTGCCGCCGAAAAGCCCGCATTGGTGTTTGCGCCCCATGTGGAAACCGCTGCCGGCATGATGCTGCCCGACGGCTACCTGAAAGCCGTGGCCGACGCAGTGCACGCTGTGGGCGGCTTGCTGGTGTTGGACTGCATCGCCTCGGGGGCCATGTGGGTCGACATGCAAGCCACCGGCGTGGACGTGCTGATCAGCGCGCCGCAAAAAGGCTGGAGCAGCTCGCCTTGCTGCGCCATGGTCATGATGAGCGAACGCGCCCGGCAAGCGATTGACAGCACCACCAGCACCACCTTTGCGATGGACCTGAAAAAGTGGCTGCAGGTCATGGAAACCTACGAAGGCGGCGGCCACATGTACCACACCACTTTGCCCACCGACGCCTTGCTGCGCCTGCGCGATGCGATGGTGGAAACCGACACGTACGGTTTTGCCAAGGTGCGCGAAGAACAAATGGCCTTGGGCCGTGCCGTGCGCCAGTTGCTGCTGGAACGCGGCTTCCCCAGCGTCGCCGCACCTGGCTTTGAAGCACCTGGCGTGGTGGTCAGCTACACCACCGACCCCGACATCCAGTCCAGCAAGAAGTTTCTGGCCGAAGGCCTGCAAACGGCAGCGGGCGTGCCGCTGCAATGCGACGAGCCCGCCGACTTCCGCACCTTCCGCATGGGCTTGTTCGGCCTGGAAAAGTGGCACAACGTGCAGCGCACCTTGCAACAGCTGCGCACAGCGCTGGATGCCGTGGCACCGGCCGAAGCCGAAAAACTGGCAGCCTGAGAAGTTTTTGATGGAAGAGCCCAGCCCGTGGGCGATGGGCGTGGCATACACCCATGAAAAACATCGCCCACAGGGGTGGGCTCCTACAGCGTTAAGCCGTGCATTTCCAGGATCAAGCCTGGGTATTTGTAGGAGCCCACCCCGTGGGCGATGGCGTGGCACACGCCCTTTAAAACCATCGCCCACAGGGGTGGGCTCCTTCAGAGTCAGCCTGCGGACTTTCCGTTACAAGGTGATGATGGTGCAACCCGTGGTCTTGCGGGCTTCCAAGGCGATGTGTGCGTCCTGGATTTGCGCCAGCGGGAAGGTCTGGTCGATGTGGATCTTCACCTTGCCGCTGGTCACCGCCTCAAACAAATCATCGGCCATGGCCTGCGTGTTTTCGCGGGTCGTGATGTGGCTGAACAAGGTTTGGCGCGTCACGTAAATCGAACCCTTGGGGCCAAGGATGCCGGGTGCAAACGGGGCCACTGGGCCTGAGGCATTGCCAAAACTGGCCATCAAACCAAAGGGGGCCAAGCAGTCGAGTGACTTGTCCCAAGTGTCTTTGCCCACCGAGTCATAAACCACTTTCACGCCCTTGCCGCCGGTGATCTCTTTCACCTTGGCCTGGAAGTCTTCGGTGGAATAGTTGATGCAGAACTCGGCGCCGTTGGCCTTGGCCAGCGAGCACTTGGCGTCGCTGCCCGCAGTGCCGATCAGGCGCAGGCCCAGGGCCTTGGCCCACTGGCTGGCGATCAGGCCCACGCCACCGGCTGCGGCATGGAACAGCACGAAGTCACCAGCCTGTAGGCCACCCTGAGGCAGCGTGCGCTTTAGCAAATACTGCGCCGTCAAACCCTTAAGCATCATGGCCGCGCCGGTTTCGAACGAAATCGCGTCGGGCAACTTGCACACGCACTTGGCGGGCATCACGCGCACTTCGCAATAGCTGCCGGGCGGCTGGCTGGCATAGGCTGCGCGGTCACCCACTTTCAGGTGCGTGACGCCCTCGCCCACGGCTTCGACCACGCCCGAGCCTTCCATGCCCAGCTTGAGCGGCATGGGCAGCTGGTACAGGCCGCTGCGCTGGTAAACGTCGATGAAGTTCAGGCCGATGGCCTTGTGGCGGATACGGATCTCGCCAGGGCCGGGCTCACCCACCGTAACGTCGACCAGTTTCATGACTTCGGGACCACCGTGTTGGTCGATTTGGACTGCAAGGCTCATGGGATTCTCCTGATGGTTGAAATGCGGACTTGCCAACACGGCATGTCAATGGTGCAGGACTGTGCCACGAATTTCAGCCCTTCGTGCGACAGATGGGCGACAGCCACAGTCGGACCCATGGACTTGCACGATCCCTGCATGGGGACCGCTGCGTGACAGCGGGAAAACCCGGATGCCGCTACAGTCGCTCAATGACCCCAAAACTCTCACCCGTCACCGCTCTGCTGTTGACGGTGCCGCCCCTGATGTGGGCGGGCAATGCCGTTGTCGGCCGCCTGATCAGCCCACTGGTTCCGCCGATCACCCTCAACTTTTTGCGCTGGGCTGTGGCCCTGTTCATCTTGTTGCCGCTGGCCCGTTGGGTGCTGCGCCCAGGCAGTGGACTGTGGACACACTGGAAGCGTTTTGGCTTGCTCAGTTTGCTGGGCGTGGGCTGCTACAACGCGCTGCAATATCTGGCCCTGCAAACCTCCACCCCGCTGAACGTGACCCTGGTTGCGGCCAGCAGTCCCGTTTGGATGCTGGCCATTGGTGCCCTGTTTTTTCAAACGCCAGTGCGCCGTGCGCAGGTTCAGGGCGCCTTGCTGTCGGTGCTGGGCGTGGCCGTTGTCTTGTCACGCGGCGATTGGACGCAGCTGATGGCCGTGCGCTTGGTCATTGGCGACTTTTTCATCTTGCTGGCCACCGCGTGCTGGTCTTGGTACAGCTGGCTGCTCAGCCGCAAAGACGAACCCGAAGCCATTCGCCAGGACTGGGCGGCGTTCTTGCTCGCGCAAGTGGTTTTCGGCTTGGGCTGGTCGGGCCTGTTTGCCGGCATGGAATGGGGCTTGACCGATGCCCACATCAGCTGGGGCTGGCCACTGGTCAGCGCCTTGGCCTTTGTGGCGGTAGGCCCTGCCGTGCTGGCCTACCGCTGTTGGGGTCTGGGCATCCAGCAGGCGGGCCCTACCGTGGCTGGTTTTTTTGCCAACCTCACACCGGTGTTTGCCGCCATCATGTCGGCAGCCTTTTTGGGTGAGCTGCCTCAGGCCTACCACGGCCTGTCGTTTGCGCTGATCATTGGCGGCATTTGGGTGTCATCAAGGCGCTGACACCCGGACAAGCGCCACACCCGGGACTGTCAGAAAGTCCCCGCGTAAGACCCACCATCAGCCAGCACATTCTGGCCCGTCATGTAAGCCGCATGCTGGCTGCACAAGAAGGCGCAGATCGCGCCGAACTCCTGCGGGTTGCCGTAGCGGCCTGCGGGGATTTGCGCTTGCTGGATGGCACGCATTTCTTCCACGGTTTTGCCCTGCTTTTGCGCCATGGCGGGCAAGGTTGAGCGGATGCGGTCGGTGTCGAATTTGCCGGGCAGCAGATTGTTGATGGTCACGCCTTTGGCGGCAATGCCGCTGCGCGATGCGCCCGCCACAAAACCCGTCAGGCCGCTGCGTGCGCCGTTGGACAGGCCCAGCACATCGATGGGCGCTTTCACGGCGCTGCTGGTGATGTTGACGATGCGGCCAAAGCCGCGTGCGGCCATGCGGTCCACGGTGGCTTTGATGAGTTCGATGGGCGTGAGCATGTTGCCGTCGATGGCCTTGATCCAGGCCTCGCGGTTCCAGTCGCGGAAGTCGCCGGGGGGTGGGCCGCCCGCGTTGGTCACCACAATGTCGAAGTCCTTGCCGGGGCCACCGGCCACGTTCCAGATGGCTTCGCGTCCGGCTTCGGTGGTGATGTCTTGTGCCACCGCGATCAGCTGGACTTGGCCGCCGGTCTCGGCGCGCAAGTCGTCCACGGCTTTGTTCAGAACCTCAGCCCCCCGCGCCACCATGACCACGTTCACGCCTTCCAGGGCCAAGGCCCGTGCGCAACCCCAGCCCAAGCCTTTGCTTGCGCCGCCCACCAAAGCCCATTTGCCTGCAATGCCCAAGTCCATGTCAATCTCCTGAAGTGATGTTGTGCGGCCGCATGGCCGCGCTACGTGGTACGGCCGCTTGGCCGCGTGACCCAAAACACACCGCTCAAAACCAAAACGGTTCCGGCGATGATCCATGCGTTAAAAGGTTCGCCCAAAATCCACACGCCCATCAGCAAGGTGGACATGGGGCCGATCATGCCGGTTTGCGCCGTCAGGCCCGGCCCGATGCGCTCAATGGCCATCATGACCAGCAGCACCGGCAAAGCCGTGCACGCCACAGCATTGAGCAGCGACAGCCAAAGCACCTGTTCATGCACCTGCGACACATCCAGTGGCCTGAGCAAGGCAAATTGCAGCAGGCAAAAAACACAAGCGGCCGTGCTGGCCCAACCCGCCAAGCGCAAAGAGCCCAGACGTTTGACCAGCTGGCCGCTGTAGGTCAGGTACACCGCGTAAGTCACGGCGCTCAAAAACACCAGCAGCGCACCCAAGGCCGCATTCGCGCCGGCCAGACTCAGCTCGTGTCCAAACACCACCAACACGCCCGAGTAGCTGATGGCCATGGCCACGGCTTGGCGTTGTGCAATGCGCTTTTTGTAAAGAAACCAACCCAGCACCAGCACCAGCGTGGGGTTGAGGTACAGGATCAAGCGCTCCAGCGAGGCGCTGATGTATTCGAGGCCCCAGAAGTCCAGAAAGCTCGACAGGTAATAACCCGAAAACCCCAAACCCAGCACCCCCAGCCAATCCTGGCGCTGCAGGGGCGCTTTGCCCCGGCCTGCCCACCAGGCCATGAGCGCAAACATGGGCAGGGCCATCAGCATGCGCAGCATGAGCAAGGTCACGGCGTCCACGCCGTAGCGGTAAGCCAGCTTGACGATGATGGCCTTGCCGCTGAAGGCGATGGAGCCTGCAGCGGCCAGTAAAAGACCTGCGGTGAGTTGCGACGGGGGATTGCCCGACATCAAAAGCCCACGGCCTGGCCGTCGCGGCGCGGGTCGCTGGCGACTTGGTAGCCCTCCACTGCCGGATCACCCATGCGCCAAATGAACTGGCCCGCGCCAAAGTCCTGGTAGGAGTCGCTGATGACGTCCAGCTGATGGCCGCGTGCGATCAGCTCCTGCACCGTCTGGCCGTTCATGGCGGCTTCGACGTTGATGTTCAGGCCCGAGTTGAAGCGCCAACGCGGTGCGTCGCACGCCGCTTGTGGGTTCTGGCCGTAGTCGAGCATGCGCACCAGGGTTTGCATGTGGCCTTGCGGCTGCATGTTGCCGCCCATCACGCCGTAGCTCATCACCGGCTGGCCGTCTTTGGTCAGGAAAGCCGGGATGATGGTCTGGAAGGGGCGCTTGCCGGGCAGCACAAGGTTGGCGGGGTTTTGGCCCTGCAAGTCGGTGCTGAAACCGTGGCCCCGGTTTTGCAGGCTGATGCCGTAAGTCGGCTCGACCACACCCGAACCAAAGCCCATGTAGTTGCTTTGGATGAAGCTGATCATCATGCCGTTTTCATCGGCGGCCGTGAGGTAAATCGTGCCGCCCTTGACCGGGTTGCCCGCCTTGAAGTTTTGCGCCTTTTTCATGTCGATGAGTTTGGCGCGGCTGGCCAGGTAAGCCGGGTCCAGCATTTGCTCGGGTGGCAGCTCCATGTAGCGCGGATCGGCCACATAGCGGTACAGGTCGGCAAAGGCCAACTTCATGGCTTCGATCTGCAGGTGCTGCGAATCGGCGCTGTCCACTTTGTGGCTGGCCATGTCAAAGTTGGACAGGATGCCCAAAGCGATCAAGGCGGCGATGCCCTGGCCGTTTGGCGGGATCTCGTGCAAGGTGTAGCCCCGGTAGTCTTGCGCCATGGGTTTGACCCACTCGGGCTTGAAGTCGGCCAGGTCTTTGGCGGTGATGCTGCCGCCGTTGTCCTTGGCAAACTTTTCAATGGCTTGGGCAATCTCGCCGCCATACAGCGCTTGCCCCTTGGTGGCGGCAATGGCTTTGAGGCCACGCGCCGCGTTTTTGAACTGGAACAACTCGCCCACCTGCGGCGCACGGCCCCAAGGCAAAAAGCTTTGCGCAAAGCCCGGTTGCGACTGCAGCTCGGGCGTGGCGGCGGCCCACTTTTGCTGCACCACCACGGGGATCAAATAACCGCGCTCGGCCACTTCGATGGCGGGCTCCATCAAGTCGGCAAAAGGCAGCTTGCCAAAGCGGTCGCTCAAAGCGACCCAGCCGGCCACCGCGCCGGGCACGGTGACCGAATCAAAGCCGCGCTTGGGCGGCGTTTTGGTCTCGGCACCGTATTTGCGGTGGAAGTACTCGGGTGTCCAGGTCGCGGGCGCGGGGCCAGACGAGTTGAGGCCGTGCAGCTCTTTGCCGTCCCACAAAATGGCGAACGCGTCCGAGCCCAGGCCGCAGCTTACGGGTTCGGTCAGGGTGATGACGGCAGCGGCCGCAATGGCGGCATCCACCGCGTTGCCGCCCTTGAGCATCATGCGCAGGCCGGCTTGTGCGGCCAGCGGGTGCGAGGTCGAGACCACATTGCGCGCAAACAGGGGCAAGCGCGTGCTGGTGTAGGGGAACTGGTAGTCGAAGTTCATGTCATTCCAAGGTGATCTTGCGTTCGGTGATGATTTTTTTCCATTTGGCCGATTCCTTGGCCAGCATGGCGGTGAACTGGGCAGGTGTGCCGCCCACGGGCTCGATGCCAAAGCGCTGCAACTTGTCCAGCACTTCAGGGTCTTGCAAGACCTGGTTGGCGGCCATGTTCACGCGGCTGACCACTTCCTGAGGCAAACCTTTGGGGCCAAAAAGACCAAACCAGGTGTTGGACTCATAGCCGGGCAAAACATCGGCAATGGGTGGTATGCCGGGTGCCAACGCGGTGGGTTTGAGCGTGGTCACCCCCAAAGCGCGCAAGCGGCCATCGCGCACATGCGGCATGCCGGTGGGCAAGCTGTCAAACAACACGTCAACCTTGCCACTGACCAGATCGGGAATGGCCAGGGCCGTGCCCTTGTAGGGGATGTGCACCACAAACACATCGGCCTGCGCCTTGAACAACTCGGCCGACAACTGCACGATGGTGCCGTTGCCACTCGACGCGTAGTTCAAACGGCCGGGGTTCTTTTTGGCATGCTCGATCCACTCCTTGACGGTTTTGGCAGGCGAGCTGTTGGGCACCAACATGATGCTGGGCGCATTGCCCACTTGGCTGATGGGCGTGAAGTCGCGCACCGCGTCGTAGGGCATGCGGGGGTTCAGGTTGGGGCCAATCGAGTGGGTGCTGGAGGTGGACAACAACAAGGTGTAGCCGTCGGGGCTGGCCTTGGCCGCCAAGTCTGAACCCAGGGTTCCGCCCGCACCAGGACGGTTTTCGACCACCAAGGATGCCCCCAGTTTTTCACCCAATTTTTGCGACAAGGTCCGGGCGAACAAATCGGTGGCGCCACCGGCTGGAAACGGCACGATCAGCCGCACGGGTTTGCTGGGGTAGCTCTGCGCCTGCACGCCCCCCCATGTCACCAAGACCACCGCCGCAGCGCACAGGCTGCGCAGCCAATTTCTTTTTTTCATGAGAACCCCTTATGTACAGGACCAACTTGCCAAGCAAAGAAAGAATATTTTCTCAGACGCAGCGCAGGCCTGCTGCACCCAAGCGACAAAACCACGAAATCACCCTATCGATACGGCACGCTGAAGTCTTGAACAACATTTCAGGCATGGCTTGTTTGCAGGAGCCCACCCTGTGGGCGATGGGCGTGAAACACGCCCTAAAAGCCATCGCCCACAGGGTGGGCTCTCACGAAGACAAAAACTGCCGCGTGGCCTGCAAACATACAGGCCATTCAAACTTCATCGTGCCGGATCAATAAGTACGCCAGCCACCAACGAAAACGGCCTCCAAAGAGGCCGTTGTCAGCAGTCAAACAAGCTCGTCACTCTTCGACGAAAGCCTCTTCGCGTTTGGACTTGATCGAAGGCAAAGCCACAATGATCAAGAGCAGCAAGGCGACAGCCAGCAAGCTTGCCGACAGAGGGCGCGTGACAAACACGCTCCAGTCACCACGCGACAACAACATGGCGCGGCGCAGGTTTTCTTCCATCATCGGTCCCAGGATGAAGCCCAGCAGCAACGGTGCAGGCTCCATGCCCAGTTTGATGAAACCGTAGCCCACCACACCGAACATGGCCACCATCCAGATGTCGAAGGTGTTGTTGTTGGTCGAGTAAACACCGATTGCGCAGAACAACACAATGGCCGGGAACAACCAGCGGTAAGGTACCGTCAGCAGCTTGATCCAGATGCCGATCAACGGCAGGTTCAAGATGATCAGCATGGCGTTACCGATCCACATCGAAGCGATCAGACCCCAGAACAATTCAGGGTTGCTGGTCATCACCTGAGGACCAGGCTGGATGTTGTGGATCGTCATCGCGCCGACCATCAAGGCCATCACGGCGTTGGGCGGGATGCCCAATGTCAGCAAGGGAATGAACGAAGTTTGCGAAGCCGAGTTGTTGGCCGACTCAGGCGCTGCCACACCACGGATGTTGCCCTGACCGAAAGGCACTTCGCCGGGGCGCAGTTTGGTTTTCTTCTCGATCGTGTAGGCGGCAAAAGCGGCCAGCAAAGCACCACCACCGGGCAAAATGCCCAAGGCAGAACCCAGGAAAGTACCGCGCAAAACCGCAGGAATCATGTTCTTGAAGTCTTCAGCATTGGGCATCAAACCGGTCACCTTGGCGGTGAAGACTTCGCGGTCTTCTTCAGGTTTGGACAGGTTGGAGATGATCTCGCCGTAACCAAAAACGCCCATGGCGATGGTGATGAAGCCCACACCGTCGGTCAACTCAGGAATATCAAAGCTGAAACGCGCCACGCCCGAGTTCACGTCGGTGCCGATCAAGCCCATCAGCAGGCCCAAAACGATCATGCCCACGGCCTTGATCAGGGAGCCCGAAGCCAGCACCACGGCGCCAATCAGGCCCAACACCATCAAGGAGAAGTATTCGGCAGGACCGAACTTGAAGGCCACTTCGGTCAGGGGGCCTGCAAAAGCGGCCAAAATCAAGGTGCCCACGCAACCCGCAAAGAAAGAGCCCAGACCGGCTGCCGCCAGTGCGGGGCCAGCACGGCCTTTGCGGGCCATCTGGTAGCCGTCGATCATGGTCACGACCGAAGACGCTTCACCGGGCAGGTTGACCAAAATGGCGGTGGTAGAGCCACCGTATTGCGCACCGTAGTAAATACCGGCCAACATGATCAGCGCGGCCACGGGAGGCAAAGCATAAGTGGCGGGCAGCAACATGGCGATGGTGGCCACAGGACCCACACCCGGCAAAACACCGATCAGGGTGCCCAGCAAACAGCCAATGAACGCGTAAATCAGGTTTTGAAAGGTGAAAGCCACCCCAAAACCGAGGGCAAGGTTGTCAAACAGTTCCATGAATTATTTCTCCTCAACCTGTGATGAATGTGGGCCAGACCGGGAACTGCAGCTTGAGCAGCAGCACAAAGGCGGCGTAACTGCCAATCGACAGGATGGTGGCGAGAATCAAAACCTCTTTGAGATTGAAAACGTCACCGGCTTTGCTCACCACAATCGTGGTGCCAAAAATCGCGGCGATCAGTCCCATGGCGGGCAGACCAATGCTGGGCAAGCCCCCGAGCAAAATGCCAAACAGCAAGTTGCCAACGATGATGAAAAACAAGGGCTTCCAGGCCCAAGAGCCGATCTTGTCGCCGTCCTGAGTTTCCACCGTCAAGGACTTGAACATCACAAACGCGCCAATGATGGCGAGCAAGATGCCCAACAATAATGGAAAGTAACCGGGACCCATGCGGGCACCCGTTCCCACGTTGTAGTTGGTGGCGCCTATGGCAAAGGCACCTCCCACCACAACGTAGACCAGTCCTGAGAAAAAGTCTTTTTGACTCTTGATGTTCACGAGATATCTCCTCTGATTTGAGTTGTCGAGATTCTGCGTGAACATTCCAACTTTTGTGATGTGGGTTACACCTATGTCCCCGGGGGGACGAACCCATGGTTAACCCTGATGCGCAACGATTGAATGCACCTGCTTTTTAGTTCGCGCACTCATTTGGTCAGGGGTTTGAACACTTTGAGCCATTTGAGTGCAGGCAAGCCCCATTTTTCTTCGATCGCGCTGGCCGACTGCAGCATGGCTTCGCGTGAGGGCCGGCTGGCGGTACGCTGCACCAACACGATGGCATTGCCCTCGCGGGTGGGCTTGAAAGCCCAGACCGCGTCTTCGCCAAAAGCGGCGCAGATTTTTTCCACACTTTCGCCGTAGCTGGACGAGCGGCCAAACAGGTTCACCGTCATGCAGCCTTGGGGGCTGAGCAGTTCACGGCAGTGGCGGTAAAAGTCGGGCGTGTCCAGCACCGGGGCGGCGGCCTCCTCGTCGTACAGATCGACCTGCAAGGCATCGACCGTGCCGCGCCATTCGTCCGACTGGATTTCTTGCGCCGCATCGGCCAGCACCACGCGCAAGCGCTCGTCATCGGGCGGCAAACGGAACCAACCCCGGCAGGCGTGCAGCACGCCGGGGTTGAGTTCGATGGCGGTGCAGGTCATCTTGAGTTTTTTGTAGCAAAACTTGGTGATCGTGCCTGCGCCCAGGCCCAGCTGCATGGCGTGTGCGCCCTTGACTTCGTCGTGCGGGAAAAACAGCAGCCAGCCAAACATGCGCTGCACATATTCCAGCTCGATGTCAAAGGGGCGGTCCAGAAACATCGAGCCTTGAATCCACTCGGTGCCCAAGTGCAGGTAACGGATCTCGCCGTCTTCGGAGAAATTGACTTCGGGCAATTCAATGGCTGTGGCTTTTTTGCGGGTCATTCAGGGTTTCCGTGCGGGTGCGTTGCCGGGCAAGAGGCCATGCGCTTGCATGACCGCGGCCCAGGCCGTGCGTTTTTGTTCAAAGGTCCACGAGGCATGGGCGGGACTGGTGGATGGTAGGCGATGCAGCGTGACTGGCTCGGCCAATCCGGCTTGCGCCAGTGATTTTTTGACCGCTGGGGCATGGCGAAAGCTTTCACCCCCGTTGTGGGCGATGCCACTCAGCCGGGGGCAACGCTGCAATAAAGCGGGAAAGTCGTTGAGTTGTGCGGCACGGATCGCGCTGTCCAAGCTGCCTTCGCGCTCGCATTGGGCGTAAACATCCCACACGCCCACGCCTTGGGCCAGCAAGCACTGGCAGCGCTGGGCATAGTCGCGGTCATCGGGCCAGGGCGCATCGGGCCAAAGGGACTGCATGATGCGCCAGAAATGGTTTTGCGGGTGGGCGTAATACTGCTGCAGCTGCAGAGACTTGACGCTCGGGAAACTGCCCAGCACCAGCACGCGCGTGTCAGCACCCACCAGCGGCGGCAAGCCCTGCAGGCGCTGGGGCGCGGAGAAAGCGGGCATTGCAGGCTCTTTCATGCACCGGCCAACTTGGGCAAGACCCGCAGCGCGTTGCGCGTGGTGACTGCCGCCAGATCATGCAGCGACACGCCACGCACATCGGCCAGCACCTGCGCAATGCGCGGCAACTCGGCGGGGCTGTTGCGGCCTTGGGGCACGCCTTGGGCGCGTTGCTCGGCGGTTTGGTACAGCCAGTGGGGCGGGATGTCGGGCGCATCGGTTTCCAGCACGATGGCGCTCAAAGGCAGCTCGCAGGCCAAGCGGCGCAACTGCAAAGCGCGCTCAAAGGTGAGCGTGCCGCCAAAGCCCAGCGCAAACCCCATGTCCACAAAGGCTTGTGCTTGCTGGGCGCTGCCATTGAAAGCATGGGCGATGCCCGAGACCACTGGGCATTGGCGCAGGCCTTTGAGCAACAGGTCGGCCGAGCGGCGCACATGCAAGATCACGGGCAAGCCGTGTTGTTGCGCCAGCTGGAGTTGCGCGGTGTAAAAAAACCACTGGCGCTCGCGCATCTCGGAGGTGCACAGCGCGGGCACAAAAAAGTCCAGGCCGATCTCGCCCACGGCCACCAGCCTCGGGTCGCCTGCGCGCTCGCGCAAGGCCTGGTCCAGCGCCAGCAGATCGGCTTCTTGGGCCTGGGGCACATACAAGGGGTGGATGCCCAAAGCGTAGGCATCACCATGCCGCTCGGCCAACTGCGCCACATCGGCCCAATGCGCACGCTGCACCGCCGGGATCACGCAAAACGCCACACCCGCCAGGCGTGCGGCCTCGCGCACCGCGTCGCGGTCGGCGTCAAACTCGGCCGCGTCCAGGTGGCAATGGGTGTCGATCCACATCCCGCTGTGCTGAATCAAACAGGCGCTTGCAGCACGCCTTTGACCAGGTGCAATTGGCGGTCGCAACGCGCCGCCAGCGCTTGGTCGTGCGTGACCACCACAAAGGCGGTGCCGCGTTCGCGGGCCAGTTGCAGCATCATGGCAAACACGCCGTCGGCGGTTTCGCGGTCCAGGTTACCGGTGGGCTCGTCGGCCAGCACACAAGCCGGGTCATTGACCAAAGCGCGGGCCAGCGCCACACGCTGGCGCTCGCCGCCCGACAACTCGGCGGGCCGGTGGTGCAATCGCGCACCCAGGCCCACACGCTGCAGCCACTGCGTGGCCACGGCGGCAGCCTCGGCACGGTCTTGACGCCGAATCCAAAGCGGCATGGCCACGTTGTCCAGTGCGCTGAACTCGGGCAGCAGGTGGTGAAACTGGTAAACAAAACCCAGGTAGCGGTTGCGCCACTGGCCTTGCTCGGCCGCACTCAAGGCCGACAACAACTGGCCCTTGAGCTGCACCGAGCCTTGCGTGGGGGCGTCCAGCCCGCCGAGCAAATGCAGCAAGGTGCTTTTGCCCGAGCCCGAGGCGCCCACGATGGCCAGGGTTTCACCCTGATTCACTTGCAAGTCCACGCCTTGCAGCACGGTCACGTCCAGACGCCCTTCGGTGAAGCGCTTGGTCAGCCCCTGGGCCAGCAATACGGTCTTATTCATAGCGCAAGGCCTCCGCCGGGTTGACCTGGCTGGCGCGCCAGCTGGGGTAAAGCGTGGCCACAAAGGCCAGCACCAGAGAAATGATGGCGATCGGCCAGATGTCGCTGGCCAGCGGCTCGCTGGGCATGCGGCTGATCAGATAAATGTCTCTCGGCAAAAAGCTGGCGTTGAACAGCTTTTCGAGGGCAGGCACGATCACGTCGATGTTGAAAGCCACCAGCAGCCCCAGCGCCAGGCCGCTGAAGGTGCCAATCACGCCCACGGCCGCGCCCTGCACCACAAAAATGCCCATGATGCTGCGCGGGCTGGCGCCCAGCGTGCGCAAGATGGCGATGTCGGCGCGCTTGTCGGTCACCGTCATCACCAGCGTGCTGACCAGGTTGAAGGCCGCCACCGCCACGATCAGGGTCAGGATGATGAACATCATGCGTTTTTCGACCTGCACGGCGGCGAACCAGGTGCGGTTTTGCTGCGTCCAGTCGCGCACAAAAAATTGCGGGCCCAGTTCCAGTTGCAAATCACGCGCCACCTCACGCGCCAGATGCAAATCGCGCAGTTTCAAGCGCACGCCGCTCGGGCCTTCCAGGCGGAACATGCGGGCGGCATCGTCGACGTGCATCAGGGCCAGCGCCGAGTCGTATTCGTAATGCCCCGAAGAAAACGTGCCCACCACGCCCATTTGCTTCATGCGCGGCACCACGCCCGCAGGCGTGACCTGGCCAGACGGCGACACCAGGGTCACCGGATCGCCCGTCTGCACACCCAAGTTGCTGGCCAGATCGCGGCCCAGCACCAGGCCAAACGCGCCCGGCTGCAGGCGTTGCAGCACCCCGGCTTGCGTGTCGTTTGACAAATCGCTGACTTCGGGCTCCAGCGCCGGGTCGATGCCACGCACCAACACGCCCTTCATGTCATCCCCCCGCGCCAGCAGGGCCTGCGCGGTGATGAAAGGCGCTGCGCCCACCACCTGCGGATGCGCCTTCAGCCGGGCCAGCAAAGCGGGCAAATCGGCCACGGCCGCGCCATCGGCCGCATAGACCTCGATGTGCGAGACCACGCCCAGCATGCGGTCACGCACTTCTTTTTGAAAGCCGTTCATCACGCTCAGCACAATGATCAGCGCCGCCACACCCAGGCCAATGCCCATCATGGACACGCCGGAGATGAAGGAAATGAAGCCATTGCGCCGCGTGGCACGGCCTGCACGCGTGTAACGCCAGCCGAGCACCAGCTCGTAGGGGATGTTTTTGAAAAAAGCCATAGGCCGCTATTGTGACCAATCGATCCAAGGCCATGCCCAGGAGGCTGGTGCAAAGCCTTGACACAAACCAAGCACCCCGTGTTTTCACTTAAAAAGTCGCCACAGTGACGTTTCTGAAGCGGTTCAGGCTCTGAAATCCAAAAGCGCGAAGCCTGTTTGGCTGCGAATTCAAAAAAAGGAGACGCCTGTGAACACCCAACTGACCCCCTTGTGTGCCGTGCTGGCCGCCCTGCTGCTGAGCGCCTGCCAGACCGCGCCGGTCAAGACCGCCGTGCCATCCACATCCCCCGAAGAAGTCGGTGAGTTTCGCAAAGGCAGTGGCTACCTGAACGGTTATCTGGACCGCAAGGAACTGCCCGACAGCCTGGCCTTGGTGCCGCCGCCGCCTGCACCCGGCTCTTCCCGCCAGGCGGCCGACTTGCAGCTGCACCAGCAAACCCGGTCGCTGCGCAACACGCCGCGCTGGGACTACGCTTTCAAGGACGTGAACCTGAAGTTCCCGGAAGCCGCCGGGGTGTTCTCGTGCGCCCTGGACGTGCCCATTTCGCAAGAAACCACGCCCCACCTGAACATGCTGCTGCGCCGAACCTTGGTGGACGCGGGTTTTGCCACTTACAAGGCCAAGGACCACTACAACCGCAAGCGCCCGTTTGCCGAACTGGGCGAAACCACCTGCGCACCCAAGGAGGAAGCCCACTTGTCCAAAGACGGCTCTTACCCTTCGGGCCATGCGGCGCTGGGCTGGGCCTGGGGGCTGATCTTGGCGGGCTTGGCCTCGGACAAGGCCAACGCCCTGCTGCAACGCGGCCATGCGTTTGGTGACAGCCGCATGGTCTGCGGCGTGCATTGGCAAAGCGATCTGGAAGCCGGGCGCTTGGTGGGTGCTGCTGCCGTGGCACGCCTGCAGGCCGAACCGGTGTTTCAGGCTCAGGCCCAGCTGGCCAAAGTCGAAATCACCGCCGCCCGCGCCAAAGGCCTGAAATCCAACCGCAGCGACTGCGCTGCAGAGGCCGCTGCGCTGAAACGCTGATGCACACCCCTGAACCCTGAAGGCTCAACGGTCAAGCCCGAACCCACATGGGGCCTGCGACAATCAGGCCCCATGCACCTGATCATTCCCTACGCGGCCAGCCACGCCCTCAACGGCCCCGAGGTGTGGGCCGGTTTGCAGCTGCCCCACTTGCAAGCCCTGCTTGGGCATCTGCAGCGCCAGCAAGTCTGGCAAGACCCCGAGTCCCCCCCCCTGCACCTGCCGCACGAACGCCTGCACGCCCAAGCCTTGGGCTGGCCCAGCGACGCCAGCGCCCTGCCCTGGGCTGCATGGCACCAGGCTCAACAAGGCCAGGCCAGCCCCCAAGCACAAGCCTGGATGACGCCTTGCCACTGGCAAGTGGGCATGGACCAGGTGGTGATGCTGGACCCGGCCAGCCTGTTCTTGTCAGATGAAGAGTCGCAACAACTGCTGCAGGCCATGCAGCCCTTCTTGGAAGAAGATGGCCTGCAAGTCACCTGGCACAGCGCCTTGCTGTGGCACGCTCAAGGCGATTTGCTGGCCGATTTGAGCTGCGCCTCCATCGACCGGGTGATTGATCAAAACGTCAAGCCCTGGATGCCCGACAGCCCAGCCGCTCGTCCCTTGCAACGCCTTCAAAGTGAAATGCAGATGCTGCTGTACAACCACCCGGTCAATGACGCCCGCGATGCACGGCGGCAAATCACCGTCAATTCTTTTTGGCTGCACGGCGCGGGCACCCTGCCTGCAGCGGCCGCCCCCACGCAGCGCGTGCAAGTGCCAGAGGCCCTGCGACACAGCGCCCTGCGCGGCGACGTGCAGGCCTGGCGTCAAGCCTGGCAAGCGCTGGACGCCACGGTGCTGGCCGACTTGCTGGCGCACTTCAAGGCCACAGGTCAGGCCACACTGAGCCTGTGCAGCCAACACACCGCCAACACCTACACCGCTAGGCCTGTCGCCTGGCACCAAAAAATCACCCGGCTGTTCAACAAAACCTCCCCAGCAGTGGCCCTTCAAGCCCTCATCACAAGCTGACCATCCCATGAATTTGCTCACCCGAGATGTGCCCCCCCGCAGCGCCTGGGCGCTGGAACAAGCGGGCATCCACCCCTTGCTGGCCCGCCTGTATGCCGCCCGTGGCGTGTTGTCCAAAGACGAACTCGACGACGCCCTGAACCTGCTGCTGCCCCCGGCCGGCATGCTGGGCACGCAAGAAGCGGCCAAGCTGCTGGCCGACGCCATGGCACACAATAAGCGCCTGTGCATCGTGGCCGATTACGACTGCGATGGCGCGACCGCCTGCGCCGTGGGCGTGCGCGGCCTGCGCATGCTGGGTGCAAAAAACGTGAGCTATCTGGTGCCCGACCGGGTGGTCGACGGCTACGGCCTCACGCCCCCGATTGCCCAGCGCGTGCACGCGCAAGGGGCCGATGTGCTGATCACCGTGGACAACGGCATCGCCAGCGTGGCGGGCGTGCAGGCGGCGCAGGCCCTGGGCCTGCAGGTGCTGGTGACAGATCACCATTTGCCGGGCAACGAGTTGCCCACGGCCGAAGTCATCGTCAACCCCAACCAGCCTGGCTGCAACTTTGCCAGCAAGTCCATCGCCGGTGTGGGCGTGATGTTTTATGTGTTGCTGGCCCTGCGCGCCGAGCTGCGCCAGCGAGGGGTGTTTGACGCCAGCAACCAACCGCGCTTGGATGCGCTGCTGCCCCTGGTGGCTTTGGGCACCGTGGCCGACGTGGTCAAGCTCGACCCCAACAACCGCCGCCTGGTGGCGCAAGGCCTGCGCCGTGTGCGTGCAGGCGCGCTGCCCCCGGGCATGTCAGCGCTCATGCGGGCGGCCAGCCGCGAAACCGCCAAGGCCACCACCTTCGACTTTGGCTTTGCCTTGGGGCCGCGCATCAACGCGGCGGGCCGCCTGGCCGACATGACGCTGGGCATCGAATGCCTGCTGACCGACGACGCGGGCCGCGCCGACGAACTGGCCAAACAGCTGGACGCGATCAACCGCGAACGCCGCGTGATCGAGGGCGACATGCGCGAGATGGCGATGGAGATGGCAGAGTCGCTGTTTGACGAAGGCGACGAGCCGCCGCCCGCCATTTGTGTGTTTGACCCGGACTTTCACGAGGGCGTGGTCGGCATCGTGGCTTCGCGCATCAAGGACAAGCTGCACCGCCCCACCTTTGTGTTCGCGGCAAGCAGTGCCCCGGGCAAGGAGCACGAACTCAAGGGCTCGGGCCGCTCGATTGCGGGATTCCATTTGCGCGACGCACTCGACCTGGTGGCCAAGCGCGCCCCCGGCGTGCTGCTGCGCTTTGGCGGCCACGCCATGGCCGCGGGCTGCACGGTGGCCGAAGAGCACCTGGATGTATTTGAAGAAACCCTGAACCAGGTGGCCATGGAATGGCTGGACGCCGCCACGCTGCAACGACGTCTGGAAACCGATGGGCCGCTGCCTGCCGAATACCGCCGTGTCGATTTGGTGGACATGCTGCACCACGAAGTCTGGGGCCAGGGCTTTGCGCCGCCGGTGTTTTGCGAAGAAATCGAAATCGTGTCGCAGCGCTTGGTGGGCGAGAAGCACCTGTCGCTCAAGATGAAGCACCAAGGCCAGCCGGTGGACGGCATCTGGTTTGGCCGCACCGAACCGCTGCCTTCACGGGTGAAACTGGCCTACCGGCTGGACGCCGACGAGTGGCAGGGACAGAAGCGCGTGCGCTTTCTGGTGGAAGGCGCGGAAGTTTGAATTTGTAGGGGCGCACCCCTGTGCGCGATGGTTTTCAGAGGGCGCGTTCCACGCCCATCGCCCACGGGGTGGGCTCCTACAACGTGGCCACGATGGGACTTCAATAGGCCTTGGTGAACCGTGGTTATTGTAGGAACGCACCCCGTGCGCGATGGTTTTCAGGGGGCGCGTTCCACGCCCATCGCCCACGGGGTGGGCTCCCACAACGCGGCCATGATGGGAATTCGCTGGGCCTGGGTGAGCCATGTTTTTTGTAGGAGCGCACCCCGTGCGCGATGGTTTTCAGGGGGCTGTCAATGCTTGGTCGCGACCTTGCCCTGCAAAGCATTGAGCACAGGAGCCGACACCAGGCCCGACACATCGCCGCCCAACTTGGCAATCTCGCGCACCAGCGTGCTACTGATGTGCTGCACACCCGCGCTGGTGTGCAAAAACACGGTGTCCACTTCGGGGGCCAAATGGCGGTTCATGCCCGACATCTGCGTTTCGTAGTCGTAGTCGGTCACCGAACGCAGGCCGCGCACGATCACCTGCGCATGTTGTGAACGCACGAAATCGACGATCAGGCCATCGAAGGGCAGCGCCTTCACATTCGGACAATCGGCCAGCGCCGCTTGCGCCAGGGCCACGCGTTCGTCCAGGCTGAACAGGGTTTTTTTGTGGTGCGCCACGGCCACGGCGATGATGACCTGGTCAAACATGTGCGCGGCGCGGCGGATGGCGTCTTCGTGCCCCAAAGTCAGTGGGTCAAACGTGCCCGAATACACAGCGGTCACAGCGGCATTGGCAGAGCGGCTCATGGTGGGGTCCTTGGAAAATGGGGCAGGCACTGAAGAGTGCTTGACCTTCAAATTATGCAGTCCGCTTCAGCAAATGGGCATGCACCGCGCCGGCTTTGAGGTGGCGCTCGCACTGCAACCCCAAGGCACCCAATGCCTCAGCGGTCCAGGCCACGGGGGCTTCCAGATAAATCCAGCCCCCCACAGGCACGGCACGGGCCGCAGCTTTCAGGGCTGGCTCAAACCAGGGGCCGTCAAAAGGCGGGTCCAGAAACACCAGGTCCACGCTGCCAGCAGGCAAACGGCCCAATGCGGTCACGGCATCGCCACGCTGCACATTGACCATGTCCGCTTTCAGGCGCGTGGCATTCTCTTGCAAATCACGCACCAGCACCGCGTCTTGCTCCACCATCAGCACATGGGCCGCGCCACGCGAAGCGGCTTCGAGGCCCAGCACACCGGTGCCTGCAAATGCATCCACACAGCGCCAGCCGCTCAGATCCTGGCCCAGCCAGTTGAACAGGGTTTCGCGCACACGGTCGGGCGTGGGGCGCAGGCCCGGTTTGTCGATCACCTTCAGGCGGGTTCGACGCCACTGCCCGCCGATGATGCGGATTTCGTGCGAAGGCGGGCCTTTGGGCACCGGGTTTTGGGGCTTTTTGGATGCGGCATGGCGGGCGGCGCTGTCTTTCGATGCACGCTTGGAGGGGGATGAAGGCATAGGCGGCAAGTGTAAAGGCCTGAACACCCAGCGATGCCGCCTTGCACGATGAACGGCATCTGGCGCAAGACGCAAACAACAGACGGAAAAAAACCAGCAGGCGGCTGGTTTTTTTCTGAGGCTGTGGGCCAGGCCGAAAGCCTGGCGCTTGTGCTCACTTGGTGGGAGCGACTTTGGCATCCACTTTGGCTTCAGCCTTGACCACTGAAGCATCGGCCTTGGCAGCGGCTTTGGCCGCTTTCTTTTCCGCTTTGGCTGCGGCTTTTTTCTCTGCCTTGGCTTTGGCATCGGCCTTCACATCGGCTTTCACTTCTTTGGCTTCTGTTTTGGCCGTGGCCACTGCCGCAGCAGGTGCAGCAACCGCTGCAGCGGGCGCAGCAGCAGGGGCCTGGGCGAATGCGCCAGCAGCAAAGAAACCGGCGACGAGGGTAGCGAGCAGCTTGTTCATGAGAAAGATCCTTGATTCAGGTTATCAGTCCAACACCTTGTTGGACTTGTAACTACAACGCGACCCGTCGTGATGCTGATGACCGCAAGCGCCATGCAGTTGTAACGCCATGTGTTTGACTGTCACCTGCAGATGCGGTCCCATGAAGTTTGAATTGCCCCTGTGTTTCTGAACCACTCGCTTATTTTTGTTGCTGTAGGAGCCCACCCCTGTGGGCGATTTCACGCACACCGCCAAGGCATGCCATCGCCCGCAGGGTGGGCTCCTACAAAAAATCACGCCCTTGTCTGCTGTTCAAGACTTCAAGTGGCCGGATCAACAGGCCGTGATAAGCCGTGCTGGGGTTCAATCACCCATGCACGTCAGCACCAGGAGATTTTTGCTGCGCGAACATGACACACATCAAATGATGGAAAGTTCACGCTGGATACGTGGGCCAAAGCTCTCTAAAGTGGCTTTGAGATAAGCACCTTGATGCGAGACGCCATGACCACCACCGACACCGAAGCCCCGATTTCACATTTCTCCAACTGCCACTTGGGCATCTTTGCCCAGTTGTCTCGCATGGGAGATTTGCCCGCCTTGATGGGCCCTGCCGCACAAGCCCGAAAAATCGCCGAAGAGTCTTTGGCCTTTTTCAGCAAAGCCATGTACAGCCATCACAGCGAAGAAGAACAAGACCTGTTCCCTGCGGTTCGCCAAAGTGCCCAAGCAGGTGCCGAGCGCTTGAAGGTGGAAGGCCTGATCGAGCAGTTGACGCACGACCACCGCGCTTTGGAAACCCTCTGGCAATCGCTGGAGTCGGGTTTGCGCAAAGTGGCCAAAGGCCAGGACACCACGCTGGACGTGCTCGCCTTGCAGTCCATGGTGCAGCGCTACCAGGCGCATGCGCGGCTGGAAGAGCAAGCATTTTTACCACTGGCCCAAACCATTTTGGGCCGCAACGACAACCACATGGCTGCGCTGGGCTTAACCTTGCACATGCGCCATGTGCCGCATTTCGCGGCCCACATTTGAGGCTCAGGGGGCAGGCGCCCCCACCACCACCGTGACCATGCGCTCGGGCTGCAGCACGCGCGCCATGGCGCGGCGCACATCGGCCACGCTCACCCGGCCGACCTGTTGCGTCCAGCTGTCCAGGTAGTTCAGGGGCAAACGGTTCCAGGCGATGTTGGCCACGTTGTCCAGCAGCTTGCGGTTGCTGTCGATGCGCAACGCAAAGCCGCCCACCAGATTGGATTTGGCCGCCTGCAATTCGGCTTCGGTCGGACCCTCGCGCACAAAGGCTTGCACCACATCTTTGGCGACCGCGACCGCTTGGGCGGCCTGGTCAGGTCGGGTTTGCAGGCCCACAGTGAACGCCCCCGCATGCAAGCCCGGTGAAAAGTAGCTGTACACGCTGTAAGAAAGGCCCCGCTTTTCTCGCACCTGTTCGGTCAAACGCGACACGAAGCCGCCACCACCCAAAATGTGATTGCCTACCAGCAAGGCGAAAAAATCAGGGTCATTGCGTTTGTAGCCGGGTTGACCCATCAGCACATGGGCCTGGGCCGAGTCGAAGGGCACGTTCAGGTCTTGCGCGGAAGATAAAGAGGCCACCTCGGGCACCGTGGGCAAGGTTTTGCAAGCGGCCGTGTTGGGCCACAAGGACAACAAGCGTGTGACCAAAGCATCGGTCTGCGCCCGGCTGAGTGCGCCCACGACGCTCACCGATGCACGGCAGGCCTGCAGGGATTGGGCGTGCAGGTTCTGCAAGTCCTGCACACCGATGCGCGACAGGGTTTCAGGCGTGCTGCGGTAGCCATAAGGGTGCGTGCCGTAAACGGCCGAGGCAAAGCGCTGCTGCACCACGTTGGCGGGTTTGGTCAGGGATTCACGGATGGCGGCGCTCAGGCGTTCGCGGTCACGCGCCCAGATGGCCTCGGGAAATGCCGGATGCGCCATTTGACGGGCGGCCAGGGCGACGGCCTTGTCCAGCAGGTCGGGGTAGCTCAGGCTGCGCAGCGCAAAACTCATGCGGTCTGCACCAGCGCTGACACCGAAGCTGGCCCCCAGGTCAGCCCAGGCTTCACCGATCTGGTTTTCATCCATGGCCTGCGCATAGGGGCCTTGGCCTTTGGGGTGGGCGCGCGTGCCACTGGCGATTTGCCCAGCCATGACCGAAGCCAGGCCTGCTTGCGCTGCCGGGTCACGGCGGCTGCCCGCGTCGATGTCGATCTGCACATCGACCATGGGAATCGCGTGGCTCTCGACCAAGTACACCCGCACACCACTGGGCTGGGTCCAGTGCTGGATGGGCAAAGCTGCCTGGGCCCAGCTGGCGACCGCACAACACGCCAGCACCAGGGCCGACCGACGCCAGGCCTTCGGGTTCATGAACAGGAAAGGAATCAAGGACATGGGGTGTGAGACTTTCATGAGGTGAACGCGGCTCAATGCCGAGCGCCAGAAACAGCACGACGCGCGCGGGGCTGGCCCGACAAGGCTTGTGGCCGCAAGATGGCCACGGTGAGGCTGTCGTCACCAAAATATTTCTGGGCCACGGCCTGGACCTGGGCTGGTGTGACTTGGCGCAAACGGGCGATCAACTGCGGGCCGTAATCGGGTGGCAGTCCCAGCGTCCAGGCCACGCCCAACTCACGCGCTTGGTTAAAGACCGAGTCGAGCTTGTAGATTTCGCTGGCCACCCACTGGGTCTTGACGCGCCGCAACTCGGCTTCGGTGACACCCTCGGTGGCCACGCGCTGCACCTGATTGCGCAGGGCAGCCTCCAGCGCTTCAGGGCTTTGGCCTTTGGCCGGAACGCCGTCCAGATAAAAGAACTGCGGTCCCCGGCCCATCAAACCGTTGTGCGCGCCCACACTGTCGGCCAGCCGATTTTCACCTTGCGTCAGGGCACGCTCCAGCCGGGCACCGCTGTAACCGTCCAGCACAGCGGCCAGAACGGTCAAGGCCAGGGCATCATCGTGCTCGGGTGAAGCAGCCAAGCTGGCCAGGCGCGGCACCTTGAAGGCCAACGTCACATACGACTGCTCGGCTGGCGCTTTGAATTCGAGACGGCGCACGCCCTGCTGCGCAGGCTCCTCGCGGGGTTTGCGCTCGGGCACGGCGCGGGTGGGGATCGCGCCGTAATATTGATCGGCCAATGCCTTCACTTGCAGCGGATCGACATCGCCCGCCACCACCACCACCGCATTGGCGGGCGAATACCACTTGCGGTAAAAATCGCGGGCGTCTTGCGCCGTCATGGCGTCCAGATCGCTCATCCAGCCCACGATGGGGCGGCGGTAAGGCGATGCCGTCAAGGCGGTGGCCGACAACATTTCGTGCAATTGGGCTCGCGGGTTGTCTTCGGTGCGCAGGCGGCGCTCTTCTTTCACCACCTCCAGCTCTTTGGCAAATTCGGCGTCGGGCCATTGGTTGTTGGCAAAGCGGTCAGCCTCCAGGCGCATCACGGCTTCGAGCTGGTCCGACGGGATTTGCTGAAAGTAACCCGTGTAGTCCTTGGCGGTGAACGCGTTGTCCCGGCCGCCCAGAGCGGCCACTCGGCGGGAAAACTCCCCTGCGGCCAGGCTGGGCGTGCCCTTGAAGAGCATGTGCTCCAGCACATGGGCCACGCCGCTGGTGCCGTCCACCTCGTCCATGGAGCCCACCCGCAGCCACACCATGTGCACCGCAGTGGGCGCGCGCCGGTCAGGCTTGACCCACAGCGCCATGCCGTTGGCCAGCGTGAAGGTGTGGGCCTGAGCCGCTGCGGCCTGGCCAGGGGGCGCAGCGGTCTTTGGCTGGCCTTGCGGGGCCTGCGCCCAAGCGCTGCAACTGCTGGCCAACATGGCCGCTGACAGTGAAAGTCCCAAGAGAAAGTTCGGTTTCATAGAATGCATGATCCTTGAAATCCACGCCATGTTCAGTTTCTTCAAAAAAAAATCCCCTGCGCCTGAGGCCCCATCCGCCTCCACACCTGCTGCTGCGCCTGTGACAGCGGCTGCTTCGCCCTCTGCAACCGGCCCGGCCCAGGCTGCTGAATCTGCCCCTTTGGCGGATGCCACCCCGCCCGCCCGCCAGGGCTGGCTGGACCGCCTGAAAGCGGGCCTGCGCAAAACTGGCTCCAGCATCACCACCGTCTTCACCGGCACGCGCATCGACGACGAACTGTACGAAGAGCTGGAAACCGCCTTGCTGGTGGCCGATACCGGGGTCAAAGCCACCGAACATTTGCTGCAAGACCTCAAGCGCCGCGTCAAGGAGACCAAGGCCACCGAGCCCTCGCAGGTCAAGACTTTGCTGGCGGACGCCATCACCGACCTGCTGCAGCCCCTGCAAAAACCCTTGTCCATTGGCGACCACCACCCCACGGTGATCATGGTCGCGGGCGTCAACGGCGCGGGCAAAACCACCTCGATTGGCAAACTGACCAAGCACCTGGCCGACGAAGGCCTGAGCGTGTTGCTGGCCGCTGCCGACACCTTCCGCGCTGCCGCCAAGGAACAACTGGCCGTCTGGGCCGACCGAAACACGGTCGAAATCGTCAGCCAACAAGGCGGCGACCCCGCTGCCGTGAGCTTTGACGCCGTCACCGCTGGCCGCGCACGGGGCCGCGATGTGGTGCTGGTGGACACGGCAGGCCGCCTGCCCACACAGACGCACCTGATGGAAGAGCTGAAAAAGATCAAGCGCGTGGTGCAAAAGGCCGAGGCCACCGCCCCGCACGAGGTGCTGCTGGTGATCGACGGCAACACCGGGCAAAACGCCCTGGCCCAGGTACGGGCCTTTGACGACACGCTGGGCCTCACGGGCCTGATCGTGACCAAGCTAGACGGCACGGCCAAGGGTGGCGTGCTGTGTGCCATTGCCCGCGAAAAGCCGATTCCCGTGTACTTCATCGGCGTGGGCGAGAAGCTTGAAGACCTGGAAACCTTCAACGCCCGCGAGTTTGCCCAAGCCCTCTTGAGCTGAAGCCACCGGTTGATCCGGCCCCATGAAGTTTGAATTGCCCCTGCCTTTGATCGCCATGCGCTTATTGATGTTGTTGTAGGAGCCCACCCGTGTGGGCGATTTCACGCACACCGCAGCAGCGATCCCATCTCCCACGGGGTGGGCTCCTACAGAAAACATGGTTCACCCAGGCCCAGCGAATTCCCATCTTGACCGTGCTGTAGGAGCCCACCCCTGTGGGCGATTTCACGCACACCACTACGGCATGCCATCGCCCACGCAGTGGGCTCCCACAAAAAATCCATTCCTTGCCTGTTGCTCAAAACTTCAAAGAGCAAGATCCATAAGTGCTGCATGCCTGTGGATACAACGTGCGGGCATGTGTTGGCTCAATTTTGCAGCTGCCCGTTTGCGGGCTTGGGTTTCCCAGCCCACAGACATGGACTGACACACCCCTCAAAATAAGGGAAAACCCTTGACTCATGACGACTTCGGGGGCGGCCTTAGCACTCAAGCCATGAGAGTGCTAATATCTCGGTATTCTGAAAGGAGTTCTGGTATGAACATTCAAACTGGTTCCCCCGCCACAGCCATCGCGCTGAGCAACCCCTGGGCGGTCGTGCCCTCGCTCGGGCATCTGGACGCTTACATTTCTGCGGTCAACCGCATGCCCATGCTCACCCTCGAAGAGGAGCAAGAGGCCGCTCGCCAACTCAAAGCCAACGACGACCTTGAAGCCGCCCGCAAGTTGGTGCTGTCGCACCTGCGCCTGGTGGTCTCGGTGTCGCGCCAATATTTGGGCTACGGCCTGCCGCATGGTGACCTGATCCAGGAGGGCAATGTGGGCCTGATGAAGGCGGTCAAACGCTTCGACCCCGAGCAAGGCGTGCGCCTGGTCAGCTACGCGCTGCACTGGATCAAGGCCGAGATTCACGAGTACATCCTGAAAAACTGGCGCATGGTCAAGGTGGCCACCACCAAGGCCCAGCGCAAGCTGTTTTTCAACCTGCGCTCCATGAAGCAAGGCTACAAGGCCGATGCCGACGAAGGCACGCACCGCGACACGCTGACACCTGACCAGGTCGACGCGATGGCGCACAGCCTGAACGTCAAGCACGAGGAAGTGCGCGAGATGGAAATGCGCATGTCCGGTGGCGATGTGCTGCTGGACCCGGCCCCGTCGGATGACGGTGAACAGGCCTTTGGCCCCATCGCCTACTTGGCCGATGTGAACCACGAGCCCACCGCCATGATCGAAGCCCACCAGCGCGATGTGATGGCCAGCGATGGCCTGGCCAACGCCCTGAATGTGCTGGACGCGCGCAGTCGCCGCATCGTCGAAGAGCGCTGGCTCAAGGTCAACGACAACGGCTCGGGCGGCATGACGCTGCACGACCTGGCCGACGAGTACGGTGTGAGCGCCGAGCGCATCCGCCAGATCGAAGTGGCGGCTATGAAGAAGATGAAAAAGGCTTTGGTCGAGTTCGCTTGAGGCCGCACAGGGCACCCACAAAAAAACCCGCCTTGGCGGGTTTTTTTGCGTCAGCCCAATGGGCCCATCAGGCCCATCGCCGGTCACTTACTGCACGTTGGCCAACAAACGGTAGATGGCGCGACCATCCTTGCTGGTTGTGCCTGTAGGTTGGGCCATTTGGCGCAAGGTGTTGGTCACCGTACCATGTGTGGCACTGGGGTTGCGCGCCCAATAAAGGGCTGCGGCACCGGCCACATGGGGGCTGGCCATCGAGGTGCCCGACAGGCTCACCACACCACCACCGAGCTTGAGCGAAGGCACCGCCACGCCAGGCGCCCAGATGTCCACACAGCTGCCGTAGTTGCTGAACGAGGCTTCCAAGTCGTTCACATCGGTTGCGGCCGTCACCAGCACGCCTGGCGTGCCCATGCCGCCAATTCGAGCTGGCGAAGCGGTGCATGCATTGGCCGAGGAGTTGCCTGCTGCAATGGCAAACACGATGCCTCGGCCTGCTGCGGCGCGCACGGCGTCGTCCAGCATCTGGCTGGCACCGCCGCCCAAGCTCATGTTGGCCACGGCGGGAAAGATGGCGTTGGCGGCCACCCAGTCCACGCCCTTGATGACCGATGTGGTGGTGCCAGAACCATTGCAATCGAGCACCTTCACGCCATAAACCGGCGCGCCAGGGGCCATGCCCACCACGGAGGCGGTGTTGTCATAAGCGGCCATGGTGCCGGCGACATGGGTGCCGTGGCCATTGCAGTCAGTGTTCTTGCGGTCGGCAATGAAGTTGACATGCAAGGGTCGGTTCAGATCGGCGTTTTTCATGTCCACGCCGGTATCAATGACGTAGGTGCGCACACCCGTGACCGCCCCCGAGCCATTGCCCGCCAGGGTATAGCTTTCGGTGGCCCGTGTCTTGCTGATGCCCCATGGCGTGGACTGGGTGCTGGTGGTTCCACCTCCGGCCTGAGGGCGTGCATTCAACGAGAAGATTTGCTCTTCTTCGATCTTGTCGACGGAAGGGTCGCGGCGCAAAGCCTCCAGCTGAGCAGGCGTTAAACGCGCTGACATGCCCTTGAACACCTGGCCAAAGGCGGTGTTGGCTTGAATGCGGTGTTTTTTCTCCAGCGCCTGAATGTGACCCACCACGCGCTCGCCCACATAGGCCCAAGCCGCCGGGTCTGCACCCAGTCGTTCGTCGCGCACCGAGCCGGGCTTGACTTCGACCATCGCGCTTTCCTTGAAGCGGATAACGTAGTTCTTGTCTGTGCTTTGGGCCGCAGTCCCAGCCGAGATGGCCGATGCCATCGTCAGCACCGTCAATATTGCTGTTTTAGTCATTATTTCCTCAATGAGTTAATTGGTTATCATTTTATACAAATTTCCAGCTTCTTGTCATTGATTTCAGCCAGATCAAACTGTTCCCCAATCGATCCTTTAAGATCTGGCCAAGTTGCACCAACTTCCCCCAGGACACCTGAATGACCTCCACGCTTCATCGACGTACCGCCTTGGCTTTGCTGGGCTGCTTGGCCTCTTCATGGGCTTTCGGACAAACGCGCCCTGTGAGCTGGCCCACACAAACCGTCAAACTGGTGGTGGGTTTCCCCGCAGGCTCCAGCCCTGACCTGACCGCGCGGGCTTTGGCAGAACCCTTGTCCAAAGCGCTGGGCCAAAACATCATTGTGGAAAACAAAGTGGGTGCGGGTGGCAACATCGCTGCCGATTGGGTGGCCAAGTCCACCGACGGACACACCTTGGGCCTGATGATCAACGGCAACATGACGATTGCCCGCATTCTGAACCCCAAAGTGCCCTATGACCCACTCAAAGACCTCGCCCCGATCAGCCTGATCGGCAAAGCCCCCTTGGTGCTGACCGTGCCGGCCAACGCACCTGGCCAGAGCGCTGCCGAGTGGCTGAGCCAGGCCCAAAAAGCGGGCAACCAACTCAGCTACGCCTCCCCTGGCGTGGGCACGGTGGCGCATCTGGGCATGGAACTGCTCAAAATCAAAGCGGGCATCTCCCCTGTGCATGTGCCCTACCCCGGCAACCCACAAATCATCACCGCCATGATCGGCGGCCAGGTGCAGTTGGCCTTGCTGCCGCCCGCCATGGCCTCGGCTCAGGTGCGGGGTGGCAAGCTGCGGGCCATCGGGGCCTCCAGCACCGGTCGCAGCCCGATCGCGCCGGAAGTGCCCAGCCTGGCCGAGATCGGTGTGAAGGATTACCAGCTGGAAATCTGGAACGCAGTGGCCGCGCCCGCCTCAATGCCCCCAGCCGTGGCCAGCCGACTGTCCGCCGTGGTCAGCGACATCGTGCGTGCGCCCGAGATGCGTGCACGTTTGTTTCAGCAAGGCTGGCAGGTGGTGGGCTCCTCACCCGAAGGTTTGCGCAACCGCATCGCATCGGACACGCAAGCGCTCGGCGACATCATCCGCAGTCAGAAGATCGAGTTGAACTGAAGCCCTGAGGGTCGACAGCGGCTCAGCGAAAACAAGCTCGGGCAAAGTTCTGCGCAGGGGGCTGATTCAAGCCCTGGATTTGCCTGTGGACATCACTTGCCGCTGAGCAGGACTTTCACATCGGCAGCCAAGGCCTCGGCACCACTGGCGTGACGGTTGTACAGGCGGATACGCCCTTGCGGATCAAAGGTGAAGCTGCCCGCCGAGTGGTCCATGGTGTAGCTGGTCGGGGTCTTGCCTTCGACCTTTTTGTAATAGATCTTGAAATCCTTGGTCACCTTGGGCAGCTGCTCGGGCGTGGGGCGCAAAGCCACAAAATCCGAACCAAAATTGGCCATGTAAGCCTTGAGCAATTCGGGCGTGTCGCGCTCGGGGTCTACGGTGATGAAGACGCCCTGCAACTTGGCCCCATCGGCACCCAGCAGCTGTTTGGCCTGGGCCATTTCCTGCAAGGCGGTCGGGCAAACGTCGGGGCATTGGGTGAAGCCAAAAAACACCACCACAGCTTTGCCAGCAAAGTCCTTGAGTGTGCGCACTTGGCCATCCTGGTCACTCAACTCCCAGCCTTGGGCGTAGTCAGCGCCTGTGATGTCCACACCGCGAAAAGCCGGTTTGTCGTCCGCGCAAGCTGCCAAGCCCCCCAGCACAGTGGCCCAAGCCAGCACCAGGGCGGCTTTAGAAAAAACTCTGCGTTGCAGCATGGTGCGGCCTCAAAAAATGTAGTGATCCAACAGCAAAGCAGCAAACAAGGCGCTCAGGTGGATCAGTGAAAAACGGAAGGTCTTGCGGGCCAGCTCGTCCGAATACGCACGGTACAAGGCCACCGCGTAGCCGATGAAGCCGATGCTCAACACCACTGCAACGGCCAGGTACAACCAGGAGCTCATGCCGTAGACAAAGGGCATGAGGCAAGACGCCATCAACACAATGGTGTACAGCAGGATTTGCAGGCGCGTGAATTCGTTGCCGTGTGTCACCGGCAGCATGGGCAGGCCTGACTTGCGGTAGTCCTCGACCCGGTAAAGCGCCAAGGCCCAGAAGTGCGGGGGCGTCCACAGGAAAATGATCAGGAACAGGATCAACGCCTCGGGTCCCACCTGACCTGTCATCGCAGCCCAACCCAGCACCGGGGGCATGGCCCCGCTGGCCCCGCCGATCACAATGTTTTGCGGTGTGAGGGGCTTCAAAATCACCGTGTAAATGATGGCGTAGCCCACAAAGGTGGCAAAGGTCAGCCACATGGTGAGGGGGTTGACCAGCACATACAACACCGCTGAACCCACAGCGCACAACACCCCCGAAAACAGCAAGGCCTGACGGTCGCTCAGCTCGCCTTTGGCGGTGGGTCGCCAGGCGGTGCGCTTCATTTTCGCGTCGATGGTTTTCTCGACCAAACAGTTGAAGGCTGCCGCCGCGCCCGCCACCAGCCAGATGCCGAGGCAAGCCCACAAGCCCAGCTTCAACTCAGCGAAGCTCGGCACTCCGGGCACGGCCAGCACCATGCCGATCAGGGCACAAAAAACAATCAACTGCACCACGCGGGGCTTGGTCAGCGCATAGTACTGTTGCCAAACGGTCAGGGGCAAACGGGCGGAGGCGGCGGTCATTCGGCAGACTTTGAAGGGGTGGAAAAACGCTGGGCATGATGGGTCCGGCTGATGGTGAGCACCCAAGTCAGCGTGACGACCATGGCGGCGGCACCCCCTGTGTGCAACACAGCGGCCAGCAGGGGCCAGTCAAACACGACATTGCTCAAGCCTGTGATGAACTGCAGCGCCGACAGGCCCAGCAAAAGCTGACCTGCCGTGTACAGGCTCGGTTGCTGGCGCAAACGCCAGCCACACCACAGCAACACCGCCAGCACCAGCCAGGCGGCCGATCGGTGCACAAAATGGATGCTCGACAGGGCCATAAAAGGCAGGACTTGCCCGTCAGGCGTCAAGCCCAGCTCGCGCCAGACGCTGAAACCCTGCCAGTTCATGTCAGGCACCCATTGCCCGTTGCACGTCGGAAAATCCGGACAGGCCAGCACGGCATAGTTGGTACTGACCCAACCGCCCAGTGCGATTTGCAGCCAAAGCAAAACAAAACCCCACCAAAGGCCGATGCGCAAGGATGGGGGGATGGGCCTTGAGCCTGACCCGTCATAGCGAACAGCCTGAGCCATCAGCAAAGCCAACAAGCCAATGCCGAACATCAGGTGCAAAGTCACGATGGCCGGGAAAAGCTTCATGGTCACTGTGAGTGCGCCGAATGCACCTTGCAGGCAGACCCACACCAGGGTGAAAGCTGGCCACCATGGGCTGAGGACACGGCTTTGCCGTCGCTGCCACCAGGTCATGCCCGCCAGACTCAAAATCAGGACCCCCACGCCCGTGGCCAGATAACGGTGCACCATCTCGATCCAGGCTTTGCCGTGCGTCACCGGACCCGTAGGCATGACCGTCTGCGCTGCCGTGATTTCGGTTTTAGCCCCGATGGGCGTTGCGCTGCCATAGCAACCGGGCCAGTCGGGGCAACCCAGACCGGAGTCGGTCAGGCGGGTGAATGCCCCAAACAGCACCAGATCAAACGTCAAAAACAAGGTGATCAGGGTCAAGGCCTTCAAACGGCTGGCGGGCGTGGCGCTGCGTTGCTGCCAAAACCACCAGGCCAAAGGCAAAGCTGCCACGGCCAGGCCCACCGCCATCAACTGAAAAACGGGTGCCAGGTTGTACAGATCCACTTCGGTCATGCTTCAGCGCCCCGCCTGGTCCCAGGACGATGAGGCCTTGAGCAAGCGCTCCAGATCGCGTTTGGCTTTGGAGGCGCTGGGCACATCCATGTTGGCTGGAAAGCGCATCATGAAATTACCCATCGGGTCGATCACGTACAGGTGGTCTTGCAACTGCTGGTCTTTGGCAGGACTGATCCAGCTTTGCACCGTCTGCGCATCCAGGCGCAACACATGCGCCATGTTCAGGGCTGGTAACAAGCTGTCTGCCACCGGTGCGTCATCGGTGATGAACCAAACCCGGTCCAGGCGGTCCTTGTCTCGGCCCAGAATTTCGCGCAACTGGCGTTGGAAATACAAATTTTGCTGGCAACGCTCGGCACACGCGCCCGAGCTCACATTCACCAGCAACCACTGGCCTTTCAGGCTGGCCAACGGCACCGCTTCACCCTGAAGGTTTTTCGCCGCCACCTGAGGCATGTCTTTTTGCGGTTCAATGAGCTCACCGTAATTCCGGCGCCCTTCCGGCCTGACCACGTAATAGGTGAAATACGAGGCGATGACCGGCGAAGCGCAGATCAACAGCATGGCGATCATCTTCCAGCGACCCATGCGCGTGCGCAGAGCATCGGCCTGAACCACATCATCCGGACGGGGCATGTCATGCACCGTCATGGCCAGGGGGCTGTCAGGCAGGTCGTTTTTGGCGGCGGGGTTGGACAATTTGGAACCAGACATAAAGTAAAGCGATCAGGCCACTGAGGCCGAACCATTGAAAAGCGTATCCGTGGTGCTTTTCGACACCACTGGCCACCACAGGCCACTCGCGCAGCAGGCCCTCAGACGCTGCGCCAGACTGTAACAAGCTCACTTCGAGCACCGCCAGCGCAGTCTCTTGGCGAAATGCCGACAGGTCGAGATTTTGCCGTATTGGGCCTTGCTCAGCCCCACCAAAGTCATAGAGCCTTGATGGCCATGGGGCCAAATGCCCCTGCACTTCAACCAAGCCTTGCGGCGTGTCGATGGCAGGCAAAGCGCTGCGGTCAGTGAACGAGCGCTGCGCCCAGCCCCGTTGCACCAAAATCACCGCACCCGTGCCCTCAATTTCAAATGGCGTCAGGACAAAAAATCCGGGCTTGGCATTCATTTGCCTGTTTTCAAGGTATACCGTGTGCTCTGCCAGCCAGCGGCCAGTCAACACCATGCGCCGGTGAATCAGCGCTGCACGTTGATCTTTGCCGTTCAATGCCAACCCCAAACTGCGCCCGTCCAAAGCCGCCATCGCCGATTGCTGTGTTCGTGAGTCCTGCAAAGCGGTTTTCTCAGCCGCACGCCCGAGCTGCCACAAGCCCAGGGAAAAGGTCACAGCCCCACCCAGCAGCGCTGCAAGCAGCACCAGCCATCTTTGCCAACTCGGGGTCTTCTCAATCATCGGATAATGTGCCCATGAAAATTCTGGTCGCCATCGCGTTCGTTGCCATTTTGTTGAGTTTGGGCTCGGCCCTCATGTACATGATGCGGGGCAGTACGCCGCCCGCAGAAGGCCAGCCGCCCAGGAAAGGCAACATGGCCACCGCACTGGCTTTTCGGGTCGGCTTTTCGATTGTCCTCTTCATTTGCGTGCTGGTGTCCTGGAAGATGGGCTGGATCCAGCCGACCGGGATTCCACCGGGCGCTTGAGCCCTTGTACAGGGCGCTGTAATGGTGCCCATTTGCTCTGAAACCGACACTTTCCACCTTGACAAATCACCAACAAAAAAGCGCCCTTGGGCGCTTTTTTGTTGTGCCAACGGCAGGGTCACATCCAGTACACCAGGATGTACAAGCCCAACCAAACCACGTCCACAAAGTGCCAGTACCAGGCCGCGCCCTCGAAACCGAAGTGGCGGTCTTTGGTGAAATGGCCTTTTTGCAAGCGCAAGGTGATGAACAACAGCATCAACATGCCCACGAACACGTGGAAACCGTGGAAACCGGTCAGCATGTAAAAGGTGGAGCCATAGATGCCGGATGACAACTTCAGGTTCAAATCACCCCATGCGTGCGCATATTCATAGCCTTGAACAAACAAGAAGGTCACGCCGAGCAACACGGTCAGCCACATGAACTTGATGGTCTTGCTGCGATCACCCACCTGCAAAGCATGGTGTGCAATGGTCAAGGTCACGCCCGATGTCAGCAGCAAAGCCGTGTTGATGGTGGGCAACCAGAAAGGTCCCATGGTCTGGAAGGGCTCGACAAAACCAGCAGGCGAAGTGGTAGCACCGGCCACCACACTGGGCCAAGCTGCTTTGAAATCTGGCCAAAGCAATGCATTTTCCAAGCTGCCCAGCGCAGGAACCGAATGTGAACGTGCCCACCACAGTGCGGTGAAGAAAGCACCGAAGAACATGACCTCAGAGAAGATGAACCAGGTCATGCTCCAACGGTAGGACAGGTCAATCTTGCGGCCGTACATGCCGCCTTCGCTTTCACGCACGGCTTCTGAAAACCACTGGTACAAAACGACCAGCCACCAGGCCATGCCAAAAAACAGGCAATACATGCCCCACTGTGAGCCATTGATCCACTGCCCTGCTCCCAGAATCAGGAAGAACAAGCCAATGGCCGCCATCACCGGATGACGTGACTCATGGGGAACGTAGTAATAAGGCGTGCTGCCGTGTGCTGTTGAACTCATGGGGACTCCTGCTCTCTCTTCTATCGAAATCTAATTTTGCGGGTTAAAGACCAGTTGGCTGGACCACCACCCAATTGACCAGGGCGATCAGCCCCAAAACAAACAACAATGCCGCACCGATGGCCACACCAATGATGTGGAACGGGTTGAGCTTTTCAATGTCTTGCTGGTATTCGGAATTCTTGCGAAGACCGACAAACGACCACAACACGGCCTGGACAGTGCGCAACCAGGAAGCTTTGCGCTCGCCCGACGAATTTGGCGTGTTCATGAGCCCTGCCCAGTCTTGACGGATACCGGCTGCACAGCAGCCGCCAAAGGCGCTGTCGGTGCAGCAGGCGTTTTACCGCCCACTTCAAAGAAGGTGTAGGACAGGGTGATCGTGGTCACGTCTTTGGACAACTTCGGGTCGATCACAAAAGCAACAGGCCAGGACTTCTTTTCGCCAGGCTCAAGGGTGTACTGGTTAAAACAGAAACACTCGAGCTTGTTGAAATGGCTGGCAGCCTGGCGCGGTGCATAGCTGGGAATGGCTTGCGCTGCCATGCGGCGGTTCTGCACATTCTGGAACTCGTACATCACCGTGCTGAGCTCACCCGGGTGAACTTGCATGGAACGCTTTTCAGGCTTGAACTCCCAGGGGCCACGCACATTGGCATCGAACTCCACGGTGATGGTGCGGGTGGTGTCGACCTGGCTGTTGCGCAAGACCTCGGCCGCTTTACCCGCCTTGGCATTGCCAGGGATCTGGGTTTCGGAAATCGACAGGATATTGATGCCTGTGATCTCGCAAATGGCCTTGTAGATGGGGACCAGCGCGTAACCGAAGCAGAACATGCCTGCGGTCACAACCGCCAGCTTGCCCACCATCTTCAGATTTTCACCACGCAGGTTCATCTTGGGTCTTTCAAGTGTTCAACAAAAGCAACTTGGCCACAAAACCCAGCAGCACAGCCAGTGCCACAGAAGCCAGGATCAGGCCCAGACGCACATTGCTTTTTCTTTGCTCGGGTGTCATGGCCATGTCAATCAACCAATCACGCGGGTCGCTGTGGCGTCCAGCTTGGGCGGGTTCTCAAAGGTGTGGAAAGGTGCTGGCGAAGGAACTTCCCACTCCAGGCCCTCAGCGGCTTCCCAGGGCTTCTGGGAGGCTTTTTCACCTTGACCGCGCATGGTCGGCAAGACCACGAACAGGAAGAAATACACCTGTGCAAAGCCGAAGAAGAAAGCGCCCACCGAAGCGATCATGTTGAAGTCGGTGAACTGCATGGGATAGTCGGCATAGCGACGGGGCATGCCAGCCAGACCCAAGAAGTGCATGGGGAAGAAAGTCACGTTGAAAGAAATCAACGACCACCAGAAGTGAACCTTGCCGCGTGTCTCGTTGTACATCACACCGGTCCACTTGGGCACCCAGTAGTAAAAACCGGCAAACAAGGCGAACAAGGAACCGGCCACCAGCACATAGTGGAAGTGGGCCACCACGTAGTAAGTGTCTTGCAATTGGATGTCGATGGGGGCCATGGCCAAGATCAGACCGGTGAAACCACCCATGGTGAACACGAAGATGAAGCCCACAGCAAACAGCATGGGGGTTTCAAACGTCATGGAACCGCGCCACATGGTGGCGATCCAGTTGAAAATCTTCACAGCGGTCGGCACAGCGATCAGCATGGTCGCGTACATGAAGAACAACTGACCCGTGACAGGCATGCCGGTCGTGAACATGTGGTGCGCCCACACGATGAACGACAAAATAGCGATGGACGATGTGGCGTACACCATGGAGGCGTAGCCGAACAACTTTTTGCGAGCAAAAGCAGGCACGATCTGGCTGATGATGCCGAAGGCCGGCAAGATCATGATGTACACCTCGGGGTGACCGAAGAACCAGAAAATGTGCTGGTACATGACCGGGTCACCACCACCAGCGGGGTTGAAGAAGCTGGTGCCAAAGTGACGGTCGGTCAAAGTCATGGTGATCGCGCCAGCCAAAACAGGCATCACGGCAATCAACAAGTAAGCGGTGATCAACCAGGTCCATGCGAACATGGGCATCTTCATCAAGGTCATGCCAGGCGCGCGCATGTTCAAGATGGTCACGATGATGTTGATCGAACCCATGATGGACGAAGCACCCAGGATGTGCATGGCAAAAATACCAGCGTCCATGGAAGGGCCCATTTGCAGGGTCAGGGGTGCATACAGTGTCCAGCCGGCAGCAGGTGCGCCGCCAGGCATGAAGAACGAACCGACCAGCATGGCACCTGCAGGAATCATCAGCCAGAAGCTGAAGTTGTTCATGCGGGCAAAAGCCATGTCAGACGCGCCAATTTGCAAAGGCAGCATCCAGTTCGCAAAACCCACGAACGCAGGCATGATGGCGCCAAACACCATGATGATGCCGTGCATGGTGGTGAACTGGTTGAACAACTCGGGGTTGACCACTTGCAAACCTGGCTGGAACAACTCGGCACGGATGCCCAGGGCCAACACGCCGCCAATCATGAGCATGGCAAAGCTGAACAGCAGGTACAAAGTACCGATATCTTTGTGGTTGGTGGCATACACCCAACGACGCCAGCCCGCAGGCGCGTGACCGTGATCGTCATGGGCGTGATCGTGATGGTCTAGAACGGCACTCATCTTGATTTCCTTTGATTTGAATACGGTACGGCTTATTTGCGAGCGGCCAAAACTTCAGCCGGTTGCACGATTTGCCCGGTCTTGTTGGACCAGTTGTTTTTGGTGTAGGTGATCACAGCAGCGATTTCGGTGTCTGACAACTGCTTCCATGCAGGCATGGCACCGTTGTTCTGACCGTTCAGCAAGACAGCAATTTGCTTGGACTTGTCAGCGTCCAGAACCACTGCAGAGCCGTCAACAGCCTTGATGGCACCTGCACCCTTGCCGTTGGCCTGGTGGCAAGCAGCGCAATTGGCGGCATAAACTTTTTCGCCGCGCTTGGACAGATCGTCCAATGCCCAGACTTTGCTTGGATCATCGGCCTTGGCGGCTTGTTTTTTCTTCTCGGCATCAACCCATGCGGCGTAATCGGCTGCAGACAAGACCTTCACGTGGATGGGCATGTAAGCGTGTTCCTTGCCGCATAACTCGGCACACTGACCATAAAAGTCACCGGTTTTCTCGGCACGGAACCAAGTGTCACGCACAAAACCAGGAATCGCATCTTGTTTGATGCCAAAAGCTGGGACCATGAAAGCGTGAATGACGTCATTGGCGGTGGTGATCACACGCACTTTTTGACCCACCGGAACCACCAGAGGGTTGTCCACTTTCAAGAGGTAGTTGTCACCTGAAGGTTTGCCCGCATCGGACATGGCGCGTTGCGAAGAATCGAGCGTGGAGATGTAACTCAGACCCTCGCCTTCGCCCTTGATGTACTCATAGCCCCATTTCCACTGGTAACCCGTGACCTTCACAGTCAAATCCGCGTTGGTGGTGTCTTTCTGGGCTACCAGAACCTTGGTGGCGGGCAAAGCCATCAGAATCACGATCAGGAACGGTACTGCGGTCCAGACAATTTCAACGGTCACCGACTCGGTAAACGTGGCCGGTTTGTGGCCCACGGACTTGCGGTGCTTCCAGATGGAATAAAACATGACCGCAAAAACGGCAATGAACACCACCGTGCAAATGATCAACATCATCCAGTGCAGCCAATGCTGTTCTTCGGCAATCTTGGTTGCCGGAGGGGCAAAGTTGAGCTGATTGACCGCCGGCCCACCCGGCAAGTCTTTGACCGCGTGGGCGGCGGTAGCCAGCCAAGCACCGACAAAAATGCCCGCGCGGGATAGCAGCGAAGCCAATTGGTTGGAAATATTCTTCATGGTTCTCACTAACTTCCAAGACTCTGTTGAACTCACACCTTCGGCAAACCCGGCCAGACCCGGTTTACCGCCAGACATCACGCTGAGCGCAATGCCTTTCTGATTTCTCGCGCCAGCACCTGACGCAATTCCGGGCGAACAAAACGCCCCACCTCAATTGAACGACCCTGGCCTGACAACTCGATCAGACTGTGGTCACCGGACTTGGGCTCAACCCTCACCCATTGACGCGAAAACTCTGCCCGCTCGCGACGTCCGGCAGATTCTTTCTCCACCACCAAGCTTGCGCCCTGCAGCGAAATCCACTCGCCATCGGTCGCGTGCCTGGCGTAAGCCAGAAAAGCCAAACCCACAAACGCAATTTCAAGCCCGGCGAACGCCAGCACCAAAGTGGCCCCCTGCATCCAGAAGAACACACCAATGCCCAGAGACAAGACACACAAAGACAAGTAAAGCCACCCCAACTGGGCTGGCGTTACCGAGCAATTGCGACGAAGTTGCCATTGAATGGCAAGTCCGGACTCTTGTGCAAACTGGTAAGTTGGATTTGACACGCGTCAACTTTCAATAACCTAACATGCTCAAGGCACGCATTCTGGCTAAAACCGGGCAGATTTTACCCGAGTTAACAGGGGGTTTTGATTCAACTCAAACTTTGTCGGATATCCGGGTGCCGCTGCGGAGCATTTGACGCATCTGTTCTAAGCCAATTTCAGTTTGGGCGTTCAATTTAACCCTTGGCTGGGGTTTCATCGCATGACCGTACACGATCTCAAAAGTGAGCGACAAACGCCCCCCTTCTTCGGGTCGAGCCAGGGTCATCAACGCCTGATCCAGTTGACCTCGCCAACGACGCCCCCGCAAGCCGGAAAAACGCCGAACATGCAGGTTGCGTCCCCAGCTGCGCAACTCGGCCAGCAGGCGATCCGGCGTTTCATAAGTCAAGGTGATGCGTTCCATGTCCATCACCGGCTCGGCAAAACCCGCCTCCACCAGCATGTCACCCCAATCGTGCATGTCGGTGAACTCGTGGGCAGGTTCGGGCCAGCCTTGACGGGCATAGGCCTCGCGCAATTCCCGCAAGCTGTCTGGCCCCAAGCACGAAAACATCAAAAAGCCATCTGTTGCCAACGTGTTGTGCCATGTTTTCAGCATCTGCTGGGGTTCAACACAGGTGTGCAGATGCATGTTGGCCCAGAGCATCTGGGCTTGGCCTGGGGGCGGCAAACCCACCTGAATGCGTGGCCCCAACCAGCGTTCAACCTGCCACCAACGCCCCTGAACGGCCTCTTGCGCCGCCAAGGCCTCACCCGCCTGTTCGCTGGCGAGCCACACCTGAGCTTTGGGGTAACGCTTTTGCAAAGCCCGCTGCGCCATCAACCCGCCGCGCAAAGGATCCCAATGGATCCATCGGTCGGGCTGAAGTTTGATGAAATTCAGCCGCTCTTGCATGCGGGAGGCCACTTCTTCGTGCAACCAGGGCGAGGCAGTGCCCACCGGATGCTTCGACCAGCGGGCAGCGGCAACAGGGTCCAGCGAGGGGGGGCGTTCAGGTACAGACATGGCCAAGGCAAAAAAGAAGACCGCCTGCTTCAAGCGAACGACAGGTTCACCTTGTGGTCAGGGGTTGGCGGCAGTATATTGATTTCATGTGGTCCAAATGGTTCCAGGGGATAGGCTCAAGGCTCAGGTCGCCTCACCCCGACCGGGTTTGGGCCTGGCTGCCCAGCCGCTGCGCGGTGTGCCAGAGCTGGCCCGAAGCACCGCTGTGTGACACCTGCATCAGCCGCTTTGCCCAACCCCAGCACCGCTGCGCAAGCTGCGCCCTGCCCTTGCCCCACCCCGCCCGGCGCTGCGGCGCTTGCCTGAAAGCCCCACCGCCTTTGGACCATTGCCTGACAGCCACCGCCTACGCCTGGCCCTGGGTGGATTTGATCGCCCGCTACAAATTTCAGCAGCAAGCCGGTTGGGCCGGCCCCTTGGCCACCCTGATGCTGAGCGCCCCCTGGGCCGAAGACATGCTGGATGCGGCCGACTGGGTGCTGCCGATCCCTTTGTCAACCCAGCGACTGGCCGAGCGCGGCTACAACCAGTCGTGGTTGTTGGCGCGCCAGCTCAGCCCGCACAAAGCCGATGCGCATTTGCTGCTGCGCACCCGGGACACACCGTCACAGCGCACCCTGCCCCGTGCGCAAAGGCTGGCCAATCTGGTGGGCGCTTTCGCCGTCGAGCCTTTACGGGCCGCGCAGCTGCGCGGCAAAAAGGTGGTGCTGGTGGACGATGTGATGACCAGCGGTGCCTCTTTGCACACTGCTGCGCGGGTCTTGCGTGAGGCTGGGGTGACGCAGGTCAGCGCGCTGGTGCTGGCACGCACCGAAGCGGGCAGCGATGTCTGAATACCGTCTGTGCGAAGACTTGAAAGCTGCAGCTTCGCCGGCCCCATCGCCCAAGGCACAATACCGGCCATGTTTCATATCGTCCTGGTTGAGCCCGAAATCCCGCCAAACACCGGCAACGTCATCCGCTTGGCGGCGAACACAGGCTGCACCTTGCACCTGATTGAGCCGTTGGGCTTTTCGATGGATGACAAGCACATGCGCCGCGCAGGTCTGGATTACCACGAGTACGCCGACTTGCGCCGCCACGCCGACTGGGGCACTTTTCTGGCCAATGAACAACCCGCACTGGATCGCATGTTTGCCCTGACCACCCGGGGCAGCCGCGCCGCACACGGCGTGGCTTTTGAGCCCGGCGACTGGCTGGTATTTGGTTCGGAAACCCGAGGCCTGTCACCCGAATTGCGCGAACAGTTTGCCCCACCGCAGCGCATCAAGCTGCCCATGCGCGAAGGTCAGCGCAGCCTGAACCTGTCCAACGCGGTGGCTGTCACCGTGTTCGAAGCGTGGCGGCAAAACGGCTTTGCCGGGGCCTGCCCGGCAACAGCCCCCTCGGCTCAGGCGTAAATGCGCACCAGCGACTCGGCCGCGCAGACCGGTTTTTCGCTGCCTTCTCGCTCCACCGTGACATTCCACTGAAGCTGAAGGCCGTTGCCCTCAATGGGTGTGGCCGAGTGCAAATGCAGGTGAGCGCGCAAACGACTGCCCACAGGCACGGGTGCCATGAAGCGCACCTTGTTCAAGCCGTAATTGACACCCATGCGGGCCGAGCTGACGACGATGGTTTTGTCAAAAAACTGCGACAACAAGGACAGTGTCAAAAAGCCATGCGCGATCGGTGCGCCAAACGGGCCTTGCTTGGCACGCTCTTCGTCGACGTGGATCCACTGGTGATCTCCCGTGGCCTCGGCAAATTGGTTGACCTGCTGCTGGGTGATCTTCACCCATTCGGTCGCGGCCACGTCATGGCCCACGCAAGCGGCCAAATCGGCCAATGTGTCAAATGTTTTCATCTGGCAACTTTATTCACCTCCAAGACCCCGGGCTGTCGACGACGGGACAGCTCTTTGCGGGATCGTTCATCTCCCCTCGAGTACAGACTTCACCACAGAGGATCAATTCAACTGTCTGAGTTTGACGCGTCTGCGCGCATCTTCAACAGGTCGGCGCGCAAACGGGCCAATTCGGTCCGGTAGTTTTCAGCGTCCCCATAGTCGGCAAAGCCGTGGTAATGCGGGTGCGCTTGCATCATGCGGCGCGCATGTTTGATCGGACACCAGTATTGCTCTGTCAAGCCCACCACCTCACGGCCATAAGCCATCAGGCCGTTGCCGTATGAGCAATACGCGCAGTTGATTTTTTCCAGCCAATTCAAATAAGCCAAGTGCGTGCGGTCGTACACAAAATAATCCGAGCGCTTGACACGGGGAATGCCACACAGTGGAAAACACACCCATTGGTAGAGCGTGACAAACGCATCGAGCAGCAGCATGGGCAAAAGCACCGGGTAAATGAAGGGCACGCACAACACATGCCGCCACTCGGCCGTGAGCACATAACCCAGCAAGCCTTCCTTGAAGCGCTTTTGCTGCGCCAGCACCTCCTTTTCAAAGCGCACCTTGTGCTCTTCAAAATCCGCCTGCCACTGCTGACGGCGGCTTTTGGCCTCTTGTTCAATGGCCGCTTCCAGCTGCTGGATGCGGTCCAGAAATTCCTGAATGTTGGGGTTCATGGGGGCTCCTTGAACGGTCACGGGCGGACAAAGGGCAAGATCATCGGATTCAATTGACTTGTGTCAAAACTTGCCGGCATCGGCGCTCACAAACTGAGTCATGCCAGTAACACCTGAACACCTTAACACCGCTCTTGGGCTTACAACAGCCCAGGCCCAAACGCGATTGGCCGCCGATGGCCCAAACGAAGTGGCCCAAAGCACACGGCGCTCGCTCTGGCGACGCCTGATCGACATGTTGCGCCAACCCATGTTCGCCCTCTTGGTCACGGCGGCCTTGTTGTACATGCTGTTGGGCGACCTGACCGAAGGCCTGACGTTGGCGGTGTTTGTGCTGGCCGTGCTCGTGCTCAGCTTTTACCAGGAAGGCCAATCCGAGGCCGCCATCGAGGCCCTGCGCCAACTCACGCAAGCCCAAGCGCGCGTGCACAGAGACGGGCAAATGCAACTGATTCCGGCACGTGAGGTGGTGGTCGGAGACTGCTTGCTGCTGACAGAGGGCGATCGGGTGGCCGCCGATGGCTGGCTCCTGCAAGCCAACAACCTGCAATTGGATGAATCCCTGTTGACGGGTGAATCGGTGGCCGTGGACAAGAGCCCGCGGGCGTCGCCACCTGCCAGCGTCCGGACCGACTTGCACGAGCCCGCTTCGCATGTTTATGGCGGCACTTTTGTGGTGCGCGGCAGCGGCCAAGTCCAGGTTACGGCCACCGGCATGCGCAGCCAGATCGGGCAAATTGGTTTGGCCCTGGACCAGGTACAAGAAGCCGACACGCCCTTACAGCAACAAACCGCCCGCCTGGTTAGGGTGCTGGCCAGCTTGGTGGGGGTGCTGTGCGTGGTGATGGTTTTGACCTTGGGCTGGCGCACCGGTCAATGGATACCCGCCTTGTTGTCAGGCATCGCTTTGGCCATGGCCATCCTGCCCGAAGAGTATTCGGTGGTCCTGACCTTGTTTCCGGCCATGGGCGCTCGTCGTCTGACGCGTGAAGGTATCCTTACCCGGCACATCAACGCGATCGAAACCCTGGGGGCCATCAGCGTCCTGTGCACCGATAAAACCGGCACCTTGACGCAAAACCGCATGACCGTGACCGCGCTGGCCGTGCCCCGCATCACCGGCCAGGCAGCGCCCGGAGAAATTCTGCACTGGCACACGCCCACCCCAAGCCCGGCGTCATCCAATTCAGCAAACCTCGCCGTCCCCCTGTCCGAGGCGTTTCACCCTTTGATTGAACACGCCATTCTGGCCAGCGCCCCCACACCTTTTGACCCCATGGAGACGGCTTTTCACACCATGGGGAAAAACCACTTGGGCGAAGCCCAGCGGGCCTTTGGAGAAGGTCAACTGGTGCAAACCTACGCCCTCAGCCCCAGCCTGAAAGCCATGTCGCATGTCTGGCAATTCACGCCGGAAGACCCGCATGTGGTCTCGGCCAAAGGCGCGCCCGAAGCCGTCATGGACCTGTGCCACCTGAGCCCTGAGGCCCGTGAGCACTGGCTGGGCTGTGTGGCACAAATGGCTGCGCAAGGCTTGCGTGTGCTGGCCGTGGCGCACAGCCGCTTCGAAGGCCAACGCTACCCCGACAGCCCCCACGACTTTGATTTTGAGTGGCTGGGGCTGATCGGATTGACCGATCCCTTGCGCCCGGAAATTCCACAGGCCGTGGCCGACTGCCAATCGGCAGGCATTCAAGTCATCGTGATCACGGGCGACTTCCCCGCCACCGCCCAGGAAATCGCTCGGCAAGCCGGATTGCCTGACGGTCAGACCCTCACGGGCGATGCCCTAGAGGGCCTGAGCGATGCGGCATTGAGCGAGCAGTTGCGCAAGGTCACGGTCTGCGCGCGCATTTCGCCGCACCAGAAATTGCGCATCGTGCAGGCGTTGCAAGCCCAGGGCCAGGTGGTGGGCATGACGGGCGATGGCGTGAACGACGCCCCTGCCCTGAAAGCCGCGCATGTGGGCATTGCCATGGGTGCACGCGGCACCGATGTGGCGCGAGAAGCCGCCGACCTGGTGCTGGTCGACGACAACTTCGCCTCCATCGTTCGGGGCATCCGATTGGGTCGACGCATCTTTGGCAACCTGCAAAAGTCCATGCAGTACATCTTTGCCATCCACATTCCGATCGCCGGTATCGCCCTGACCCCCATGGTGATGGGCTGGCCTGCGCTCATGTTACCGCTGCATGTGGCCATGCTGGAGCTGGTGATTGACCCAGCCTGCTCTCTCGCTTTCGAAAACGAGCCGGCCGATGCCGATGTGATGCAGCGTGCCCCTCGCAACACCAGCGCGCCCCTGTTTGGTTGGCGTGAAATCACTCTCGCCTTGTTGCAAGGCCTCAGTCTGCTGGCCTGTGTCGGACTGTCCTGGGCCTGGTCTACCGGTTCTGTGAGTCCCTGGTTTTCAGCGTGGTGGCCCGCAGTGGCTGAGGCCTGGACACCCACCATGCTCACTGCAGATCAGTCTCGCTCGATGGTTTTCATCACCTTGATCGTCGGCAATGCGTCTCTGATTTTGTCCAACCGTGCACAGCCAGGCCGTTTTTGGGCCAGCTGGCGAATTCCCAATGGCATGGCTTTCATCGTCATCTTGCTGGCGCTCGGCTTGCTGAACTTGGCCATTTACTGGCCTGTACTGGCCACACCACTCCAACTGGCACCGTTACCGGCTTGTGCTTGGTGGGTTTCTTCCGGTCTGGGCATCTTGAGCCTGCCCGCCTTCAATGCTTGGGTGTGGTGCATGGGCAGGCGGGGTAACGGGATGAGGAAGTGCGCGCGGATGCGCAGGTCCAGAGGTATTTGATGCCAGCACACTCAAAACGGGAAATGATGCATTTAAGCCACTAAAATCTAAATACACCGAACGATTAACCCATCCGTTGTCTATTTCAAGCTCATCCTCTTTGCCGCAGCACATTGCCATCATCATGGATGGGAACAGGCGCTGGGCCAAAAAGCGTTTCATGCCTGCCGCCTTGGGTCATGCGGCGGGCGCTCAAAGGGTGCGCGACATCGTCAAAGCCTGTGCTGAAATCGGCATTCCGCAACTGAGCCTGTTCGCCTTCAGCACTGAAAACTGGAAACGTCCCGAAGAAGAAGTCAGCAGCCTCATGGCGCTTTTCATGAAGTACCTGAAAAAGGAAATCAACAGCATGAACGCCAACGGGGTTTGCCTGAAAGTGCTGGGAGACACCTCCAGGTTTGCCCATCCCTTGCAGGACCTCATTGCGGCCGCGCAGGAAAAAACAGCGGGCAACACGGCCATCACCTTGAACGTCTGCGCCAATTATGGTGGCCGCTGGGACATGGTCCAGGCGGTCAAAGCTTGGCAAATGGCTCACCCAGGGCAAAATGTGTCGGATCTGACTGAAGAGGCTTTGTCGGCCTATTTATCCACAGCCAAGGCACCTGAAGTCGATTTGCTGATTCGCACAGGTGGAGAATCCCGCGTCAGCAACTTCATGCTTTGGCAAGCGGCCTATGCCGAAATGTTCTTCAGCGATGATCTTTGGCCCGACTTCACAGCCGATCAACTGAAAAAGGCCATTGAATGGTTTTGCACCCGAGACCGCAGGTTTGGATCATCGGCACCGCTTTAATCATCCCTGCTGAGATTTAATACCATGTCAAAAAGTTAATTTAATCAAGAAACACGTTTTTGACAATTTGATATTCAAGCTCAGCTCGATTTAAATTTTGCGAGTTTCAGGCAATGACGAAGGGAGTGCGGTCTTTGCCATCAATCCACTTGGGTGCCTTGCCTCGACCCGTCCAGGTTTGACCCGTTGCTGGATCACGGTACTTGGCCGCGACTTTGCTCGCTGATTTGTTCGCTGCGGATTTGGCACCACGACCAGGAAAAACATCTTGGGCCGTCAAACCGTATTCAGCCACCAATTCACGGATTTTGGAAACAGCACTTGAAATTTCATTTTGTCGTGCTTGAGCAATGGCCTGCTCCAGTGCTTCGCGTTGCTGCAGTAATTCTTTGTAGGACTGTGCCATGTTCGATCCCCGTTAAAATAAAATTGCAATATACAACAAAATAACCAAGCAGCAAAACACCAGCGACAATATTTTTCAATTAATCCATCACCGTTAGGCTGATTAATTTCAACTTCGCTCAAATCGAATCAAAGTGCATACAACAACTCACAATATGCACGACAAGCTGTTTTCAGTTGTTTATGGGGGTTGATACGCCAGAATCAAGTGCAGATGGTTGGCACGCCCGAACCTTGTCGATCCGACGACCGTCCAGTTCAATGATTTCAAAACGCCAATCACCCACCCCGATTTCACGGCCAATGTTGGGCAATTCGCCCAGCACATACATCAACAAGCCCGCCAAGGTGTTGTAACGATTTTTATCCTCGGCCGGTAAATCCTTGATGTCCAACCTGGCCTTGAGTTCATTGACCGGCATGAGGCCGTCAAGCAACCAGACACCGTCTTCGCCTTCCGTGGCCCAGGCATCCGAATGGGTTTCAGGCTTGAGCTCTCCCGTGATGGCTTCCAGCAAATCGAGCGGGGTGAGCAAGCCCTGAACTTCGCCGTATTCGTCCACCACAAACAGCATGCGGCTCGAATGGTCGCGCATTTGCTCCAGCAACTCCATGCCCGTCAGGGTCTCCGGCACAAAATGCGCGGTTTGCGCGTGCTGCTCAATGGCTTGTTCGTCCTCGGGGGGCAAAGACAAAAGATGCGACAAACTGATGACACCCAGCACATGCCCCAGATTTTCACGACACACCGGGTACCACGAGTGGTTGCCCTCGCCGCGCATTTCATTGACACGCGCCATGGCTTGTTGGCGGTTGAGCGAGGCGTCCAGCCACTGAATATCGCTGCGCGGCGTCATCATTGACGTCAAGGCGCGATCGTCCAGATGGAACACATTGCGCACCATCTGGTGTTCGTGCTCTTCAATCAAACCGGCATCGACACCCTCTTCCAGGCTGGCAGTGATTTCTTCCTCGGTCACCGCCCGACTGCCTTTGCTGTCAATGCGCATGAGTTTGAGCATGCCCTGCGTGGACAGCGAGAGGAGTTTCACAAAAGGCCCAGCAGCTTTGGCCAAGGCCGCCATGGGCCGCGCCACCAGACGGGCCACGGCCTCGGGGTAAAGCTGGCCAATGCGCTTGGGGACCAATTCACCAAAAATGATGGTGGTGAAGGTGATGAGGGTGACCACAATGGCCGTGGCCGTGATGCCGGCCACCGACTCGGTCAAGCCCCATTGCACCAGCTTGGTGCCCAAATCCGAACTGAAAGCCGCTTCACCCACGATGCCATTGAGCACGCCGATGGATGTGATGCCCACTTGCACAGTGGATAAAAATTGGGTGGGCTCTTCCAGCAACTGGAGCGCTGCATGGGCCCCCTTGTCGCCCGCTTCATCCATGGCCGCCAAACGCGCTTTGCGGCTGGAAGCCAGGGCCAACTCGGACATGGCGAAAACCCCGTTGAGCAAGGTCAGGAAGGCAATCAGTAAAAAATCCATAAGCGCCATTGTGCCAAGGATGACCACCCCGTTGCCTTCAAGGCTGTTGTGGCTCTGCCCCACCCGCATGGCGCTCATCGGATGCAGAAGTCACAAGCACTTTGGCCGCCTGCCTGGTCCACAATAGCGACCCAGCCACACTCTGCCGTGGCACGGATGCAAGAGGAAACCATGGCTGTTTACTGGATGGGTGACATACAAGGCTGCGATGCGCCCCTGGGCCGTTTGCTGGACGAGGTGGCTTTTTCGCCCAGCCGTGACCAATTGATCGTGCTGGGTGACCTCGTTAACCGGGGCCCCGCATCGGCCGCCGTGCTGCGCCGCTTGATGGCCCTGCAAGGCAGCGTGCAATGCGTGCTGGGCAACCACGATCTGCATGCCTTGGCTGTGGCCTTTGGCAAAAGCCACACCAAGCGTCTGGACACGCTGGACGACATCTTGCAGGCCAGTGACCGCAGCGCCATGGTCGACTGGCTGCGCCAGCAACATTTGGCCTTGTGGTCACACGGGGTGCTGTCGGTGCATGCCGGCGTATTGCCGGGCTGGACGCTGGAAAAAACCCTGTCACTCGCCCGCGAAGTCGAAAGCGTTTTGCGTGGACCTGATTTGCCTGAATTTCTGGCGCACATGTATGGCAACCAACCCTCGGCGTGGGACGACAGTCTGGTGGGTCTTGAACGTTGGCGCGTGGTGGTCAATGCACTGACCCGTTTGCGTTTTTGCACGGCCGAAGGCGTGATGGAATTTGCCACCAAAGACAGCGCGGAGCAGGCCCCTCAGGGCTACATGCCCTGGTTCGATGTGCCCGGCAGGCGCACAGCCGACATCACCGTGGCCTTTGGCCACTGGTCCACATTGGGCCGGCATGATCGCAGCGATGTGTGGGCATTGGACACAGGTTGCGTCTGGGGCGGCTGTCTGAGCACCATGCGCCTGGGCGATGACGGGCGCAAGGCATGGCGGCAGGTCCACTGCGAACAAGCGCAAATGCCAGGCTGAACACTCGCTGGACAGGCATGAAGCAGGGCGCAGGTGGCCGATGCTGTGCAAGCCTTGGAGATTGTTCAGCCACCCGGCTTGAGCAACACCACCAGTGCCCCCGCGCCCCCTTCGGCAGGCTTGGCCTGCACAAAAGCCATGACCTGGTTTTTCTGGACCAGCCAGCTGTGCACTTTGGATTTGAGCACCGGGGTCTTGCCGGGCGAGCCCAGACCCTTGCCATGCACCACCCGCAGGCAGCGCAAGCCCTGCCGGTGCGCCAGACGAATGAACTCGGCCAGTGCAACACGGGCCTCGTCGCTGCGCAAACCATGCAGATCGATCTCGCGCTGAATGGACCAGTCGCCTTTGCGCAATTTGTGCGTCACATCGCGACCGATGCCCGGCCGGCGAAAACTCAGCGCCTCATCGGTGTCGAGCAAGGTGCTCACATCGAACTCATCGCTCAGGCAATCGCGCAGCACGGCTTCATCGTCTTTTTGGCGCTGGTGCGCAATGGGAGCAGGCGCAGGCCCGTCCAGCGTGGCCAGATCATGCACAGGCAGGCGTTGAACCATGCCCACCGCACGAACGAACAAGTTGCTTTCAGCCTCTCGTTGGCGTGCCGCCGCTGCTTGGGCAGCAGCCAGGGCCTGCGCTTTTTGCTGGGCCTCAGCGAGCTTCTTTTGCACCTTTTTGAGGTCTTGCAGGGAATTGATTTTCACGAGCGGCTCCTGCCTGAATGGAGGTCATGCGCGGTCAATTCGCAGGACGTGGAAAAAGCAGTCGAGTTCATGACAAAGGCTCAAGCGTTGCGGTTGCGCATCCAGTCGGCGGTCTTGAAAAAGCTGGCATTGAGCCGCTCACGCAAAACCGGGTCCACCTGTAACTCGGTCATCGCCTGGTCCATGCAGGCAAGCCACTGATCGCGCTCGAGGATGCCGATCGAAAATGGCATGTGCCGCATGCGAAGACGCGGGTGGCCAAAACGCTCGGTGTAGTGCTCAGGTCCGCCCAGCCAGCCGCACAAAAACCAGAACAACTTGTCGCGGGCGTCCTGCAAGGTGCTGCCATGGGCCGCGCGCAGGGCCTTGTAAGCAGGCTCCATGTCCATGAGGTCGTAAAAGCGCTCGGACAAGGCCCGCACAACTTCTTCGCCGCCGATCCAGGCAAACGGGCTTTCAAATGGCGGGGTTTGTTCGGTGTTCATGGGACTCGATTGTGCAACGCTCAGGGGGACAAAACACTCACAGCGTCGCCTGGCGCAATGTTTGCACCACAGGCTGACGCAACACACCGGCCAAACTCAAGCTGCCTGCCCCCCAGGCCAGCAAGGCCCCGGCCAGCCCGCCAGCCAAAGGCGCCCACAAAGGCGGCTGCCAGGTGAACTCGAAGGCGTAACGCGCCAGAACCCAGCCCACCGCCAGCGCCATGGCGCTGGACATGAAGCCCGCCAGCCAGCCAATGCCCAGCAACTCGGTGCGCTGCACCTGGGCCAGCAGGTGACGCCCGGCCCCCAGGGCCCGCATGATCGCGTATTCACGCTCGCGTGCCTGACGACTGGCTCCTACAGCCGCCAACAACACCATCAGGCCTGCGGCCAAAGTGAAAGCAAACAAGAACTCCACCGCCCGGATCACCTGGTCCATCACCCGCTGAACTTGCGCCAGCGTGCTGCGCATGTCCACGCTGGTGATGTTGGGAAAAGCGTTCACCAGGGTGTTTTCAAAACCGGGCGCGCCCTTGGGTGACTGAAAAGCGGCCATGTAGGTCATGGGCATATCAGGCATTTTGGACACCGGAAACAGCATGAAAAAATTGGCCCGCATGGAGGCCCAATCCACCTTGCGCAAGGACGTGATGCGCGCCTCGTGCATCTGTCCCGCGATGTCAAACCCCAAACGGTCTCCCAGTTTCAGGCCAAGCGCTTCGGCAATGCCTTGCTCCACACTCACCGCATCGGCTTCTTCGGCTTGCCACTTTCCGGCCACCAAAGGGTTGTGGCCCGGCAACTGCGCGGCGTGGGACAAATTGATTTCACGGTCAATCAAACGTTTGCCTCGATCGCTGCCGACGTCATTGGGCCCCACGGCATGACCATTGATTGCCACCAGTCGACCACGAATCATGGGGAACCAGTCGGGAGACTGCACCCCGGCACCTTGCAGGTGCGCCAGAAAATCAGCGGCCTGCTCAGGCTGTACATTGATCACAAAGCGGTCAGGAGCATTCACAGGCGTGGCCTGCCGCCAGCTGGCGATCAGGTCGGTGCGCAGCAAAACCAGCAAAGCCAAAGCCAGCAAACCCACGGACAAGGCGCTGACCTGCACCACCGCGAAGACCGGTCGCGCAGCCACCTGCCGGGTGGCCAGACGCAACCAACGCGGGGCCGACTCGTCCGGTACTGCACGGCGCAGCAAATACAAAGCCGCTGCACCCAGACCCGCGAACACCAACAAAGCCAACGCAAAGCCGCCCACAGTGATCAAGCCCAGGGTCAGGTTGCGGCTGACCATGAGCAAAGTGGCCGCAAAACCCAGCAAACCCATGCCCAGCACCAGGCCCGAACGCACCTGCAAACCGCCCAGATCACGACGGATGACCCGCAGCGGCGGCACCTGTGCCAACTGCAGCACCGGGGGCAGGCCAAATGCCACCAACAAAGTCAGGCCCATGGCCAAGCCCATCAGCGCGGGTTGCCAGCTGGCGGCAGGCAAATTCGCATCGACCAGACCCGCCAGCAGTTGCACAAAGCCCAGATGGACCGCATAGCCAGTCACCACCCCCAGCAAACTGGCCACCAGGCCCGCGCCCAGAAACTCCAATCCATAACTCAATGTGAGTGTGCGCTGGCTTTGTCCCAAGACCCTCAGCAAGGCACAAGCATCCAGCTGACGTTCGGCAAAACTGCGTGCCGCCAAGGCCACAGCCACGGCACACAAGAGCGCCGCCAGCAAGGCCACCAGGTTCAGAAATTGGGAAGCACGGTCCAGGGTCTGGCGCATTTCAGGGCGCCCACTGTCGAGGGACTCTATCTTGACCCCACGCACATCACCCTTGTCGGCCTCGGCCTGTGCCCAAGGCAAAAACCGACCAAGGGCTGAGGCATCACCGGCCACCGCCATGCGCCAGGTGACACGGCTGGCCGGTTGCACCAATCCGGTCGAGGCCAGATCGGCGGCGTTCATCATCACCCGCGGGGCAAAATTCATGAACCCTGCGCCCCGGTCGGGCTCGCGGGTGATGATGGCCCCAATGCGCAAAGCACGTTGACCCAGGCCCAGCGTCTGGCCTGTTTGCAAATCCAGGGCTTCCAGCAAGGCCGCTTCCACCCAGACCTCTCCGGGCGCTGGAATACCAGGATCCTCAGCAAGCACCTTGCCCGAAACTTCCATTCGGCCCCGCAAGGGGTACCCCGGCTCCACCGCCTTGAGCGCCACCAGGCGCGTAGCCGGCGGGGCAGCGACCTGTGCAGGTGCGGATTGGGCCTGCTGATCCGGCACCATCGCCCGTGCCATGGTCGGAAAACTCACATTGGTGTTGACCTGCAAGCCCTCTTGACGGGCCCGCGCCACAAAATCCGGCGCAGTGGCTTGATCACTGACCACCACCGCATCCCCACCCAGGAGTTGTCGCGCATCGCGCCACAGGCCAGACTGCATGCGGTCGGCCAGAAAACCCACAGCGGTCAAGGCAGCCACCGCCAAGCCCACCGACACCATCAACAGCCGCAGCTCACCCGCCCGCAGGTCACGCCACAACTGGCGACCACCGAGCTTCAAACCATGTATCCAGGATTGCTTGTTCATGTGTCAACCTTACCGCAGAGCCAGAGCTCTGGTTGGCCAAGGGCCTTGCCCAAAGCGCTGAAGTGTCTGGATGGCCACCCCAAAAGCAAAAAGCCCACAGTCTTTCGACTGTGGGCTTTTGACTTGGTGGTGAATGGCTCACCACTCAGGAACTTTCTATTGGCACTCATGCGTGCCAGAGAGTACTAGGGCGTTAATGCGCGGTAGTGTCTTAGCCAACCGATAGATCAGACTTACATCAACGAACTGTACCTACTCAGCTTCAAATCCGTTCACTGGAATTGAACCCAAATCCACAACTACCGCACTTAGCCCACATGCAACGGCTGTGCGTGGAGCTTGATTCCCAGCGCAGCCGTGACTTGCAAGATGGTGGCAAAGCTGGGGTTGCCCTCCCCTGACAACGCCTTGTAGAGGCTTTCCCTGCCCAGCCCCGTATCGCGTGAAAGTTGTGACATGCCCTTGGCTCGGGCAATGGTGCCTAGAGCCTTGGCAATAAAGGCCGCCTCATCCCCCGCCTCTTGCAGGCATGCCTCCAGATAAAGCGCCATGTCCTCTTCGGTTTTGAGGTGTTCTGCGCTATCTCACTAAGTTGCTCGAAAACGATGAGGTATCGCGATACATCCAGAATGCCCAGCCGGATGTTTTTTCTGAATTCGTCAGCTGTTGCGGCGGCGGCAACACAGCGTGAACGTTTTTGAAATTGCGCAGCCATGAGCGCTCCAGCACAGTACGCCTCCATCACATAACCTGGAGACAAACCGATGACATCCCGTTCCATCCGCCGTGCACTTTCCCTCGTGCCTATAGTCGCAGCGCTCATCAGCAGCGCCGCTCAAGCCCAGACCCGCGAAGTCAAAATCTACGCTTTCGGCGCCAAGAGCGGCGTGGTGCGCATCTTTGGTCTTAACAGCGAAGCGGCCATGAAGGCCGCTGCAGAGCAGATCAACAAAGCGGGTGGCGTGACGCTGGGCGACGGCGCCAAAGGCAAGCTGGCCATCGAATACCTGGACGACCGTTGCAACGCCGAAGAAGGCATCAACGCTCTGCGTCGCATCGCCGCACAACCCGATGCCTTCGTGGCGGTCGGCCCCACTTGCAGCAACGTGGCTGAACCGGTGTTCGGCATCCTGCAAAAGAAAGTGGGCGACGCCAGCGACTCGGGTCTTCAGTTCCCGATCTACACCGACGTGGCCGCCAAAGGCGGTCTGGCCTCGATGTCGCAATGGTCTTTCCGCAACGTGCCCAGCGAAGCGGCCATGTACAAAAGCCTGTTCGAGTGGATCAAAGCCACACGTCCGGAAGTCAAAACCATCTGGGGCGGTGTCGAAAAAGACTTTGCACACAGCAACGCCACATTCAACGTGATGAAAGACTTCGCGACCAAGGCTGGCTTTGAAGTCAAAGGCCAAAGCGAATGGCTGCTGGCTGACACCAGCTTCTCCACCCAAGTGCGTGAAATGCGCCGTGGCGAAGCCGACCTGGTTATGATCTCGGCCCACCCCTTCACCACCTGCGGCGCGCTCAAGGAAATGCAGCGCCAAAACGTCAAGCCCAAAATGCTGGTGGGCCTGACCAGCTCCTCCAGCCTGGAAACCCTGCAAGGCTGCGCTGCTCAAGCCGAAGGCCTGGTCATCCCGACCAGCTTTGCACCCGTGACAGACCAGGCGCGTCAAGCGGCCAAAGCCGTCCAGACAGCCGGTGCCAACATGGACCTGCACAACGCCGCCGCCTGGGAAAACATCTTCACGCTGAAGGACCTGATCGAAAAAGCCAAGATCATGGCCAAGCCCGACACCGCCCAGGCTGATCGCAACAAGATCCGCGAAGCCCTCGCCGGCATGAAGGAAACCAACGGCCTGCTGGGCAAGATCGGTCGCATGGATGACCGTGAAGCCATCAAGCCTTTCCTGTTCGTGCAGGCCAAAAAGGGCGAATGGGCCGTGGCCCACAAGCCCAACTGATTGCGCCTGACAGGAGAAGACAATGACCTGGATCGACCTGCTGGACCTTGTGCAGTCCGTGTTTGACGGCGTGATGTTTGGAACGACCTATGCGCTGATTGGCATCGGCTTCACGCTCATCTTTGGCGTGATGCACAAGATCAACCTGTCTTATGCCGCCGCCTCCATCGGCGCGGCCTACCTCAGCCTGCTGGTCGTCCAGATTGCACCCACACCCCTGGTGTACCTGAGCGCCGCCCTGCTGGGCGGTGTGCTTGGTGCGTTGGTGTACCTGGTGTGCTTTCGCTTCCTGCCGCTGAACCAGCCGCTGGCCACACTGATGTCCACCGTGGGCATGTTGCTTCTGCTCGAAGAAGCCATCGTGCACGCCACCGCGGGCATGCCGCAAAACTACCCCTCGCTGTTTGCCGGTGTGGTGTTCGATGTGGGACCCTTCATGGTGCGCGGCGACTTGCTGTTCGTCTTCGGACTGGGTTGCGCCGCGATGGTGGGCCTCAAGCTCATGCTGGAGAAAACCCGTTTGGGCCTGGCCACGCGTGCCGTGGCGCAGCAGTCAGTGGCTGCGCGCCTGTGCGGCATGAGTGTGTCCACCACCAACGCCACGACCTTCATCATCGCGGGCTTTCTGGGTGGCACGGCTGGCGCCATGACTGGCGCAGCGATTGGTGTGCTCTCGCCCCTGTTGACACTGCCCATGACCATCAAGGGTCTGGTGGTCACCGTCATCGGTGGCCTGGGCAGCATCCCCGGTGCCATCATCGCGGGCCTGGTGGTGGGTGGTGTGGAAAACCTCTTTCAATTTTTGCGCGGCGTCAGCGAGCGCGACATCTACGTGATGCTCATGCTGTTCGCCTTCTTGGTGTTCCGTCCCGGTGGCCTGTTTGCGGCACCCGGCGGTCGCGACTGAACCAGACCCTCATCCGGAATTCGAATCATGGATTTTTACCTCGGCTTGTTGCAAGTCATTGGCGTGCATTCACTGCTGGGCCTGTCGGCTTGGTGCGTGCTGCACACGGGTCAGGTCAGCCTGGCCCAGGGTGGTTTCTTTGCCATTGGCGCTTATGGCGCGGGCATGCTGACCACCATGTTCGGCTGGCCACTGGGCTGGGCCTTGCTGGTCGCTGCCTTGCTGGCAGGCGCTGTGGCGGTGGCAGTGGGGTTCCCCGCGCTGCGCGTCAAGGGCCTGATGCTGGTGGTGGCCACCACCGCCTTTGCCGAAATCGTGCGCCTGGTGTTTTTCAACCTCTCGTGGAAGGTGAAGACACCGCAGGGCCTGATCGGTCCGGACGGTGGTCTGGGCTTTGGTGGCATCCGTTACTTTCAGGCCAATGCCTGGAGTAGCGTGCAGGTGTTGCTGTTGATCTGGGGCCTGGTGGCACTCGTGATGCTGCTGTTGTGGTCGCTGGACCGCACCCGCATCGGCACGCTGTGGCGCGCCGTGGGTGAGGATGAAGTGGCCGCCCAAAGCGCGGGCATCAACCTGACGGCGGCCAAGGTTTCGGCCTTTGGCATCGGCGGGGCCATCGCAGGTCTGGCAGGTGGCCTGTTCAGCCACAACACCACCCACATCGAGCACGGCAACTTCACCATCTTGCTGGCCACCTTTGCCATCGCCTACCCCATCCTGGGCGGTCTCAAAAGCCTGGCGGGCACGCTGGTGGCTGTGGTGTTCATTCAGGGCGTGCTGGTCGAAGGCCTGCGCTTTTTGGGCGACTGGCGCAGCCTGCTGTTTGGCGCGCTGATCCTGCTGGTGATGCTGGTGCGCCCCGGTGGCGTGCTGGGTGCGCCATTGCGCTGGCCCTCGTTCAAGCGTCACGCTGCGGCATCGACCACTGACCTCATGATCTCTGCCGAAAGGACCCGCCATGCTTGAACTTCGCCATGTGTCCCGCCACTTTGGCGGCGTCAAAGCCGTGGACGGCCTGGACATGCAGGTGCGCCAGGGTGAAATCCTGGGCCTGATCGGTCCCAACGGTTCAGGCAAAAGTACCACCGTGAACCTGATCTCGGGCCTGTACACGCCATCGGGCGGCAGCGTCATGTTTCAGGGCGAAGACATCTCGGCCCTGCCCACCCACCTGCGTGCCCAGCGTGGGATTGCCCGCACCTTCCAGAACATCCGCCTGTTCTCGCAACTGAGCGTGTGGCAGAACCTCTGGGCCGCACGCGTTGAACGCAGCAGCGGCTGGGACGGCTTCAAGGCTCGCTGGCTCGCAGGATCCAACCAAGGCCGTGAACAGGCCGAGCAAATCCTCGAATTCAGCGGCTTGCAGGGCAAGCGCGATGTGCTGGCCGGGAACCTGGCCTTTGGCGAACAGCGCCGCCTGGAGCTGGCCCGCGCGGCGGTGTCGGGCGCGCCGCTCTTGCTGCTGGACGAACCGGCCGCTGGCATGAACGCATCTGAAATCGAAGACTTGGACCAGCGCATACGTGCCCTGCGCGACCAGGGCCGCACGGTGGTGCTGATCGAACACCACATGGAGCTGGTCATGGGCGTGTGCGACCGCGTGGTGGTCCTGAACTTCGGCCGCAAGATCGCCGAAGGTGCACCGCAAGAAGTGCAGAACGACCCGCAAGTGCGCGCCGCCTACCTGGGCGCCGACGATAACGACGAACTGATGAACGCCGCACTCGCGGCCTGAGGAGACAAGTGCCATGCTCGAAATACGTGAACTGGCCTGCGCCTACGGCAAGATCGAAGCGCTGCGCAATGTGAGCCTGTCGGCCAAGGCCGGCGAAGTGACCTGTCTGCTGGGCCCCAACGGCGCCGGCAAGACCACGCTGATGATGACGCTTGCGGGCATCTTGCAACCCACACACGGCAGCATCACCTTTGAAGGTGAAAGCCTGCTGGGTCTTTCCCCAGCGCAGATCGTGGACCGCGGCCTGGCACTGGTGCCTGAAAACCGCTTGGTGTTTCCCGCGCTCAGCGTGCGTGAAAATCTGATGGCCGGTGCCTACCGCCGCAAGGACCGCGCGGCGATTGCCAGCGACATCGAACACCAGCTCGAACGCTTCCCGCGCCTGCGCGAACGCATCGACCAACTGGCCGGCACCCTGTCGGGTGGCGAGCAGCAGATGCTGGCACTGGCCCGTGCACTCATGTCGCGTCCACGCCTGTTGCTGATGGACGAGCCCTCGGTCGGTCTGGCACCCAAGGTGGTGGCGGAGATCTTTGGCATCGTGCGCCAACTGCACGCCGAAGGCACCAGCATCTTCCTGGTCGAGCAGAACGTGCACATGGCGCTCAAGGTGGCACAGCACTTCTTCCTGCTGCAGCAAGGTCGCGTGACTTTCTCGGGAACGCCCACCGAGCTGGCTGAAGACGATGTGATCCAGCGCGCCTACCTGGCCGGTGCCGAGCGCAAACCTGAAGCCACCGAGGCCTGATGGACTTCCTCCAACGCACGCTTGACGGCTTGCTGGAGGCAGGACCGTATGCCCTCGTCGGCCTGGGCCTGACGCTGGGTTTCGGCCTGTTGCACCGGGTGAATCTGGCTTATGGTGCCAGCGCCATGTTGGGGGCCTATGCGGGCTCATGGCTGCATGTGCGGCTGGACTGGCCCGTCTGGGCGGTGCTGCCCTGCGTGGTGCTGGCCACTGCGCTGGCCGGGCTGTATGTGCAGTGGCTGTGCTTTCCGGATACTGACCGGGCCACCGGCTCAGTCCAGCGCGCCAGCTCAGTGGTCAGTGGTGCCGATTCGCGTGAAGTGGTGGCACTGGCGTCCAGCTTTGCCGTCTGGATGCAGCTCGAACAGTTGTGTGTGAACCTGCTGCCGCGCCACCTCAACCCTTTTCCGGATATCGCCTCCACCCACGAATGGTCACTGGGCCCGCTGGGTCTGCGCCCCGATCGCCTGGTGATGTGCATCGCCGCAGCGGGCCTGGTAATGTGGGTGGCCCGCTGGATACACACCAACCGCACGGGCCTGGCCCTGCGTGCTGCGGCAGACCACCCGCTGGCTGCCCACCTCAGCGGTCTGCGCGTGCCCCAGCTGCAACGGTGGGGCTTTGTGCTGGCCAGCGGCCTGTCGGGCGTGGCCGCTTGCGCCGTGCTCGCCCTGGAAGGACAAGTCACCCCCATGTTTGGCATGTGGATGCTCATGAAAGGACTGGCCGCCGCCATGATCGGTGGCCTGGGCAATTTGCGCGGTTTGTTGTGGAGTGCCGCCTTGCTGGGCGTGGCAGAAGCCCATGCGCAGGCCCTGTTCGGTCCACTGGGCCGTGATGCAGCCACTTGGGGCCTTTTGTTGCTCGCCCTGCTGCTCAGGTCTGCCCGCAAGACTTCCTGGGCACCTGCGGGAGGCCTGCATGCGTGACGCCTTGTGCGCCAGCGAGCCCGGCATCGGGCTGGCCATCCAGATGATCGTGCTGTGCCTGGTGGCCTTGTCGGCCTGGTTGGTGCTGCGCGTGGGCCGCATCTCGCTGGGCCAACAAGCGTACTTCGGCATCGGCGGCTATTGCACCGCCTTGCTGACTACGGTGGGCCAATGGCCGCTGGATATCGCCTTGCTGGCCGCCACCTTGGGCGGCGCGATCGCAGCGGCCCTGATGTCATGGCCCCTGCTGCGTTTGCCAGGACTGCATTACGCCGTCGCTTCTCTGGCCGTGGCCGAACTGTTCCGCCTGAGCCTGTCGGGCTGGCAGTATCAGGTGCCGGGCCCCTCAGGTACACCAGTCGGCCCTGACGGCGTGCACGGTTTTCGCGACATCCGCTGGCTGTTTGACCACCAGATCAGCCAGTTCGACTACCTGATGTGGGCCAGCGCGGTGTTGATCGCCGTGGTGCTGGCCTTGGTGGCCCTCTCGCGCACCCGCCTGGGACTGGCCATGAAGATGGTCGGCCACGATGAAACTCTGGCCGCCAGCCAAGGTCTGCCCGTACACCGACTGCGGCTTTTGGCCACCGCGCTGGCGGGCGCTGTGGCCGCTTTTGCAGGTGGCCTGTATGCCCACCAACTGACCTACATCGAACCAGCGCTGTTTGACCCCATGCTGGGCATCCATGCCGTGGGCTATTCGATGCTGGGCGGCCTGGCCACACCGCTGGGGCCTTTGCTGGGCGCAGCGTTGGACCTGGGCCTGCTCGAAGCCACCCGCTGGTTTGAAGGTTGGCGCATGGTGCTGTTTGGCACCCTGGTCGCCGTCTTCCTGCGCTGGCGTCCACGCGGCCTGCTGGACGAAACACTGGTCTGCCGCTTGAGATCGGCATGGCAAAGCCGGCACCACACAGTTTCCACAGCCATGGCAGACCAATCCTGAAACGGTCTCTTTTTTCTGACACCTCTCCAAGGAACTTGCATGATGCACACCCCTCTTCTTGACCAACGCACCATCATCGTCACCGGTGCTGCCACCGGCATCGGCCAGGCTTTTGCTGTGCAATGCGCCAGCCAAGGCGCCAACGTGGTCGTGGCGGATATGAACGTCGCTGCCGAAACCGTGGCCGCGGTCGAAGCAGCAGGCGGCAAGGCCCTGGCCGTGAAGGTCGATGTGGCCGACCAAGCCTCCGTGGACGCCATGGCCGCTGCCGCTGTGGCACGCTTTGGCCGCATCGACGGCCTGATCAACAACGCCGCCTATTTCCGCGAAGTCAAACTCACCCCCTTCGAGGAAATCGATCCCATGATCTGGGACCGCATCTTCCAGGTCAACGTCAAGGGCGTGTGGAACTGCTGCAAGGCGGTGATGCCCGCCATGCGCGCACAAAACAGCGGCACCATCGTCAACATCGCCTCAGTGGTGGCTGTGGCCGGACAACCTGGCTACCTGCACTACGTGGCCTCCAAAGGTGCCGTGCTGTCCATGACCAAAGGTCTGGCCAAGGAGTGTGGTGCCAGCAACGTACGTGTGAACGTGATCGCCCCGGGCTTTGTGCTGACCGACGCCACCAAGAACCGTCCCATCGAGTGGCAACAAAGCTTCCTCAAGGCTCGCGCGATCGCTCGCGAGCAGCGCCCCGACGACCTGGTGGGCACCGCCATGTACCTGCTGTCGGACCTGTCCACCTTCGTGTCCGGGCAGACCATCGTGGTCGACGGCGGTCACATCATGTACTGATGCCCCCTTTGCATTCAAAGTCACAACTTTGAATGCAACACCGCATGAACACCATTCAGACCAAAGAGACAAACATGCAAAACATCATCCTGCACCACTACGAGTTTTCGACTTTTTCCGAGAAGATCCGCACCGCGCTGGGCCTCAAGCAGCTAGCCTGGCGTTCGGTGGACATCCCCGGCATGCCGCCACGCCCCTGGCTCACGCCGCTGACAGGCGGCTACCGCCGTGCACCGGTGCTGCAACTGGGCGCTGACATCTATTGCGACACGCATGTGATTTTGGCCGCGCTGGACCGTCTGCCAGTGAGCCCCAGCCTACAGCCAGCAGGCTGCGAAGGTCTGGTCCAAGGCTTGGGCTTTGCTTGGGAGCGTCAGATGTGGGTTCCGACCATCGGCGTGCTCGTGCATTACATCGGCGAACACATTCCGACCGAATTCATCAAGGACCGCAAGGAAGGCTATCTGGGCATCGACATCTCGCAGGCCGCCATGGCACCGCAGTTTCAGGAACATGCGCAATTCGTGCGCGCGCAAATCGCCTGGCTGGCGCAAGCGCTGGCCGGACGACGCTTCCTGTTTGGCGATGCGCCCAGCGCCGCTGACCTGGCCTGCTGGCAGACGATTTTCCTGTTACGCAAAAACTGTCCGCCCGATGTGGACAAGCTCTTGGGGCTGGCCCCGATCCTGAGTTGGTACGACCGCATCCTGGCGTTTGGCCACGGTCAGTCCACCCCCATGAGCCCCGAAGAGGCTTTCGAAGTCGCCTCCAAAGCCACGCCAGCGCCCGTCACGCACCTGAACCCCAACGGCGATCCCGGCGGCCTGCAAGCCGGCACGGCCGTGCGTGTGACCCCTGACGACAACGCCCGCGTGCCGGTGACAGGCACGCTGGTGGCAGCCGATGCTTTTGAAGTCGTGATTCACCGCCGCGATGAGCGGGCAGGTGATCTGCACATCCATTTTCCTCGCCTGGGCTACACGCTCGAGGCGATTTGATCTCACCCCTTCATTGCATTCAATCAGGAGACGAGCATGAGCATTCAAGACAGCAACAAGCAACTGTGCCGCGATTATTTCAAAGCCTTTCTGGCCCGCGACACCGCCTGGATGGCGCGCCATATCGCGCCCGAATTTGTGCGCCACGACCCTGGCCTGCCTTTTGAAGTGCGAGGCCCCAAGGGCGTAGCCGAGTTGCACGACGCTCTGCTGCCCGCCTTCCCCGACATGACGCTGCCGCTGCTGGACTTTGTGGCCGAAGGCGACAAGGTGCTGGTGCGGCTGAAAGTACAAGGCACACACACCGGTGCGTTCGGCGACATGGCCGCCACCGGCCAGAAGATCGACATCGACGTGCTCGATCTGTTCCAGTTCAAGGACGACGTGCTGGTCGAACACTGGGCCTTGCTCGACAACCTGGGCATGCTCAAACAACTGGGCGCTTTGCCGCAGTAATTTGGTCCTATTTTGGAGATACTCATGCAATTACTGGCCAACACCACCTCCCCTTTTGTGCGCATCGCCCGCATCGCGATGATCGAAAAAGGCCTGGAGCTTGAACCCATCTTGGTTGACCCCTGGGCCGACGATGTACGTCTGCGCGAGGCAAACGCTGCCACACGCGTGCCCACCCTGGTGCTGGACAACGGCATCCCACTGACCGAAAGTCTGTTGATCGTGCAATGGCTTGAAGCCACACGCCCAGCGCCACAATGGCCCAGCTTGCTGGGTGCTGACCCACAGCGTATCGCAGGCGTGCTCTCGCGTGCAGGCATCGCACTGGGTGCCATCGAAGCGTCGGTACACACCATCATCACGCGCAAAGTCACGGCACCCGTGTTGTTTGACGAAACACCCGTGGGTCTGCGGCGTCGCCGCACCATGGTCGAGGGCATGCAACGCCTGGAAGCCGTGGCGGCTGAAATGTCAGGTGCCAATGTCGCTCAGAAAGCACCCGGCCTGGACGCTATCTGTGCCGTGGTGCTGTTTGACTACCAGCAATTTCGCTACGGCGACCAGCCTTGGCTGCCGGCCACCCCGGCGCTCAAGGCCTTGTCGCAAGCTCTGCGCGAACGGGCATCCTTCGCACAGACCTTGCCCCGTTGAAGCCTCGCCGCCCTGCTGCTCAACCGGGCGGCTGGGCGTCGTCTGCGGCCGCAATGGCCTGCAGGTGCTGGGCCAACTGGCCCAGCGGCGTTTGCTGTGCCGGGCGACTGCGCATACAAATTTGCATGCCGCGCAACGCCCAGCCGTCTGACAGCGGCAAGACCTTGAGCTGCATGGCGTGCGCCAGACTGCGCGCTGCGGCCAGCGGCAAGATGCCAATGCCCAGCTGCGCTTGCACAGCACGGCACACCGCTTCAAAACTGCGCACCTGCACCCGCAAGGCCATGGGACGCATCAACACTTCGGCTTGCGAGGTCAGCAAGCGGGTCAAGGTGCTGCCCGCCTCCAGTCCCACCAGGTCACGCTCGATCAAGTCCGCAAACTGCACGGCCTGGCCATCCAGCGGGTCATCCTTGCGCAAGACGGCGGCCAATTGATCACTGCGGTATGGCTGACACCACAGCCCCTGCGTGTCGCCACCAATCACCACCACGCCCAGATCGGCCTCGCCCGAGCGCACGCGGCGAACCACCTCATCGCTCCAGGATTCCTCGAGCACGATGCGCACGTTCTCGTGCAGGTTCTGGAACTGCGCTACGTCCGATGGCAGGAACTGGGCCATGGCCGAGGTGTTGCCCAAGATGCGTAACACCGCATTGCGTCCCGATGCGTAGTTGAGCATCTCGGCGCGCATGTGAATGACGTCAGCGATGACCTCACGCGCATGCTTGAGCAGGTGCTCGCCTGCAGGCGTGAGCTGCAAGCCGCGCGAATGGCGCTCGAACAACTGGACTTTGAACTGGTGCTCCAGAAGCGACAGGCGGCGACTGGCCGCAGGCACCGTGATGAAGCAGGCCTCGGCAGCACGCGTCAGATTGCGCAAATCGGCCGCCTTGACGAACAGCGCCAGTGAGTCAATGTCTGGGAGCATGAAAGGATTCTATCGATTTGGCTCGACTTTGACTTGCAGAGGACGCAACGCGCCGTTGCCCACTTTCCAATTCCCCTGACGTACAACGCTGCCTATAGTCAGCCCATCGTGTATTGATCTGAACCAACCAGGAAAACTTATGAAAAACATGTTGATTGGAGACCAATGGGTCGGTGCCAGCGATGGTCGCACCCTGAGTGTTGTATCGCCCAGCAATGGCCAGGCGTTTGACGAGATTCCTCGAGGCACAGCGCACGATGTCGATCGCGCCGTGCAGGCCGCGCGCGCCTCGCTGACGGGCCCCTGGGGTCAGCTCAATGCCATGGAGCGTGGCCGCATCATGATGCGCATTGCTCAAAAAGTTCTCGACCACGAAGAAGAGCTGGCACAGATCGAAGCCAAAGACACCGGCAAGCCACTGAGCACCGCACGCAACGACATCAAAGTGCTGGCACGCTACTTCGAGTTTTATGCTGGTGGCGCCGACAAGCTGCACGGCGAGACCATCCCCTTCCTCAACGGCCATCAGGTCAGTCTGCTGCGCGAGCCGCTGGGCGTGACAGCACACATCATTCCCTGGAACTACCCCGCGCAAATGCTGGGTCGTACCGTGGCCCCCGCGTTGGCCATGGGCAACGGCACCGTGCTCAAGCCTGCCGAAGACACCAGCCTGTCCGCCCTTCGCTTTGCAGAACTGGCTTTGGAAGCTGGCTTGCCCGCCGGCGCGCTCAACATCGTGACCGGTCTGGGCGAAGAAGTGGGCGCCGCTTTGTCAGGCCATCCTGGCATTGACTTCATCTCCTTCACCGGCTCCAACGAAGTCGGCACCCTGATCCAGCAAGCCGCTGCCAAGAACGCTGTCAAATGCGTTCTGGAACTGGGCGGTAAATCGCCCCAGATCGTGTTTGACGATGTGGACGTCGAGCGTGCTGTGCCCATCATCGTGCGCGCCATCGTGCAAAACGCAGGCCAGACCTGCACCGCCGGCAGCCGCCTGCTGGTGCAGCGCTCGATCTACGACACGTTTGTCAAGCGCGTGGCCGAAGCCTTTGCCAAGGTGCGCGTGGGCACGCCCGAAATGGACCTGGACTGCGGTCCGGTCATGAACCCAGCCCAACACAAACGCGTGCAGCGCTACATCGACCAGGCACGCGAGCAAGGTATCCCGGTGCTGGCCGAAGGCCAGATCGCGGCCGATGCTCCCACCACCGGCCACTTTGTCAAACCCACCCTGTTTGGCCCCGTGCCACGCACCGCCGCACTGGCCTGCGAAGAAGTGTTCGGCCCTGTGCTGGCCGCCATGCCTTTCGAAGACGAAGCCGATGCGATCGCGCTGGCCAACGGCACCGAATACGGCCTGCTGGCCGCTGTGTGGACTGAAAACGCAGGGCGTTTGCACCGCGTGGCCAAGTCGGTGAAAGCGGGTCAGGTCTTCATGAACTGCTATGGCGCTGGCGGCGGTGTGGAGTTGCCTTTTGGTGGCACCAAGCGCAGCGGCCACGGCCGTGAAAAAGGCTTCCTCGCCCTGGAAGAAGTCAGCACCACCAAGACTTTGGTGCATTACCACGGATAGAAAACAAGGTCCGCCCTCAGGTCCCCAAAGGGGCCTGTGACGCCATCAGTGATGACGTGTCACAGGCCCCGAATTCTTTCAGCGCAAGATCAGCGCACACGCGAAAGAATTCGCTGCGCCTGCAGCAAAACAGGGGTATCGATCATCTTGCCATCGAGCTGCACCGCCGAGCCCTCCGAAGCGGTCATGGCGGCGAGCACACGCTGCGCCCAGTCTTGCTCGGCGGCCAAGGGCCTGAACGCCGCATGCACACCCGGCACCTGACGGGGATGGATGCACAATTTGCCACCCATGCCAAAACGCACCGCACGCTCGGTATCGGCGCGCAGCGCAGCTTCATCGTCCACCGAAACGGTCACACCGTCCACGGCCGGCGCCAACTGGCCTGCGCGGGTGCACATGGCCACCTGAAAACGCAGTGCATCCAGTTCGCGCTGGTCGTGCGAGCAGACCATGCCGGTGTCGGCCAGAAAGTCAATGTGGCCCACCACCAGGCGCGACACGTTGGGGGACAAAGCGATCTGCGGCAAGGCCAGATAACCGGCCGCGCTTTCGATGATCGGCAACAAGGACAGACCCGGCAACCGTGTGGACACGGTCTGCAGCGTTTGGGCAGATTCGCACTTGGGCACCATCAAGCCCGCCAACTGAGGACAAGCGGCCAGCGCTTGCACATCCTGCAAACCAATGCTTGTCTCGGGGCTGTTGATGCGCACCACCAAGCAGGCACTGGTAGGCAACATTGGCAATGCCTGGCATACGCCTGAGCGGGCGGCATCCTTGCCCTGCAAAGGCACGCTGTCTTCGAGGTCGACGATCACGACGTCGGCACCGCTGTCGATGGCTTTGAGGAAACGCTCTGGCCGGTTGCCCGGCACAAACAAGAAGGAACGGGCGGAATCGAGAGATGAGAAATGCGTCATGAATAAAGTGATGAAACAGTGGCGTCAAGCCTTGAGCAAATCGATGAATTTTTGCGCCTGCACCTCGTCGATGCCTCCCGCCTGACGGGCCAATGGCACCGTAACCGAGCACAAGGTTCTGTAAAAGTCGAGCATCTCGGGGCCCATCGGTGTGATCGCGCTCAGATGCTTGTCGATGGACGACAGATCGCCACGCGAAACCGGACCCGGCATGCCACATGCCACACCGGCAGTCTGAATGGCGCTGAGCGTGCCATGCGCCAACGGTAGCAACGCACGCAAGGCTTCTTCCTCGGTGGCACCCCAGGTTTGCCACAAGCGGACGGCTTGATCAAACAGTGCATTGATGAACTGTGAGGTGTAACCGGCTGCGGCGTGGTAACGCCCGCGCATGCCCGCGGGCAAGCGGTTGGGCACGCAATGCAGTCGCTCGACCAACGCCAGCAAGAGTTGCATCAACTCAGCTTGCCCGGCCTCGACCGTGATGGTGCAGCCGGGCAATGATTGCGCAGCCGCATGGGGATCGCCAAAGGTCTGCATTGGGTGAAAACCGCCAATGCTGGCACCTTGTGTCAGCGCATGCGTCAACACGCCCACGTCGGTCACGCCACTGCAGTGCACCACGGCCTGCCCCGAATGCCAGGTCAAACTGTCGCAAGTGGCACCAATGACACTGTCAGGCGTGGTCACAAACACCAGATCACAGGCGTCCACCACCGCCTGAGGTGACATGCACACACACGCCGCGATGGGGGCGGCCAGCGCACGGGCATGTTCTTCGAGCATGCTGCTGACCGCCACCACCTTCAAACCCGTATGGGCCAGACTCCAGGCCAGCGCCTGGCCCAGACGGCCGGCACCAATGAAGCCAATGCGCACACCAGCGACATCGGTTGGCAAAGTCAACACGGTTTGATGGGTGTTCATGCTTGAATCCTTCCAGTCCAGGTTTGGTGGCCCACCAATCGGGCCAGATCGGGTACCGCACCCAAGCCGGGTCCTGTAGGCACGGGGACACTGCCGTCTTGCACCGGCAATAAATCGCCTACAACGGCCTCTCGCCCCAGATTCGGATGGGCATCGAATTCCAGCAAGCCTTCGCCACCCACCGCCGCCAGCACCTGCAACGAGGCCAACAGCGAAATGCCGCCACCAAAATAATGCGGGCAGTACCGCTTGCCTGCAGCCACCGCACGGCGCGCTACAGAAGCGTTGCCGCTGATGCCACCCCACTTGGTGATGTCGGGCTGAATCACCTGCAAGACAGGGCTGGCCAGCGCCTGATCGAATTGCAGGCCGTGGAAATTTTCACCCCCCGCCAGCGGCGTGCTGCTGGCGCGGGCCAGCGCTTGCCAGTCGGCCTCGGGCGCATCCACCCGCAACGGCTCCTCGAACCAGCTCAGATTCAAAGGCGCAATCGCCTGCGCAAAGGCCACTGCAGACGGCAAGTCCAGATTCTGGTTGGAGTCACAGGTCAGTACGGCATCAAGGCCCAGCACCTCTCGCATGGCCTGCAGATTGTGCACGTCCTTGTCGTGTCCAAAGCCGGTCTTGAGCTTGAAGGCTTTAAAGCCTTCGGCCTGACGCGCTGCGGCAAAAACTTCGGGTTGGTCAGGGTTGATGCCGGTGACATAAACCGGCACACGGCTGACCTCGCGGTCACTGAGCATTTGGTGCAAGGGCTTGGCAGCACGCCGCGCCACCAGATCCCAGCAGGCGATGTCCAGGCCCGCGATCACCTGTGCGATCGGGCCGACCTCCAGGGTTTGCAGCACCAGCACTTCCAGCTCACGGCTCAGCTGCTGGAACATGGCTTCGGGCGATTCAAAGCGCCTGCCCACCACGCGCTCACCCAGATCGATGGCCAAACGTGCACGGTGTTCGGCACCGCTGGCTGGCCAGTTGGCCCAGGCTTCGCCCCAGCCTTCGACACCCTCTGTGTCAACGACGCGCAGCAACACCATGGGTCGGTCACGGAAGGTGCCAAAAGCCACCTTGATGGGCATTTTGACGGGCACACGGATGCAAAAGGCCTCGATCGAAGTCAAGGTAAAAGACAGAGATGTCATGGTCAGGTTCTTTCGGTGAAAAGGTTTATTCGCTGCGAGGGCCATTGAGGGCAAAACGAGGTTCGGGCAAACCGCGCACACCGGGGTGAATTGCCATCAAGGCACCCGCCATCGGGTGGGCCAGACGCTCGGCCTCGCTCATGTTCTGAGAGGTGCTGGTGATGTAGAGGATGTCCAAATCAGGCCCACCGAATGCGCAGCAAGTCGGGCGATCGACCGGCAAAGCCATGACGCGGTCGAGGCTGCCGTCGGGCGCATAACGCAACAGACGCCCGCCGTTGAACTCGGCGTTCCAGACAAAGCCTTCTGCATCCACCGCTGAACCATCGGGAAAGGCCGGTGGCGCGCTTTCGGCAAACACCTGCGCCTCGCCCATAAGTCCGGTCTCGGGCGCATAGGGGTGTGCATAGATGCGGTAATGCAATGAGTCGGCGAAATACAAGGTGTCCCCACTGGGGCTGAAGGCCAGACTGTTGGGAATGCAGATGCCGTGCCGCACGGCCTTCAAGGGCCCAGCGCCCTCCAAGCAAAACAGCGTCCCTTCGGGGGCACGTGTGATGTTGTGCATGCTGCCAACCCAAAAACGACCACGCGCATCGCAACGGCCATCGTTGAACCGATGCCCCTCAGGCATCGGCAAGCTCGGCACAAACACACTGAGCGCACCGTTGGCCGGATCAAACAAGGCGATCTGACTGGGCAAGGCCACCAGCAAGCGCCCGTCATCCACCAGCGCGATGGAGCCGACCAGCTCGGGCATGGGCCAGGTGTTCACCTCGCCCGTGGCATGGCACAGGCGGCGGATGGCCGGCAGGCGGATGTCCACCCAGTACAGGCACTGCGCGGTGTCGTCCCAAAGCGGGCATTCGCCCAGGATATCGGTCTGTGTGCCCACACGCTGCAAGGCGTGCGGGGTGTCTAGCATGGGTGAGGCCGTGATGTGGTTCATGCGGTCGATGCTAGGAGGCCAACGCCCATCGGGGAATCAAATTTGCGGCAAACGGGCCTTCACACAAACGCAATGCCGGGTCTTGCGTTTGTGTGAAGTGTGCATTGCCCAAGTTCCAATTCCGGTCAAGCCAAGCGACGCCTAGCATCCATCCCACTGACACGACAAGGATGAGACAAACATGACCGCTTCCCCTCAGGTGGCTGCCGCCCCGAACCCGTTCGCGGGCTTGGCACCACAACAACTTTTCTCTTTGCAAGACCAGGTGGTCTTGATCACTGGCGCTGCCGGTGGCATTGGTGGCGCACTGGCTCGCGGCTTTGCAGCGGCAGGTGCCAAGCTGGTGGTCTGCGATCTGCACCCCCGTATCCATGAACTGGCTGCGCAATGGCGAGAGAGTGGCATGGACGTGAATTCCCTGGCTTTTGACGTGACCAATGAAAACGAGATTGCTCAGGCCTTTGCACAAGTCATCGAACGCCACGGTCGCCTGGATGTGCTGATCAACAACGCCGGCGTCATCGTGCGCACGCCGTTCCTGCAGCTCAAGCGAGACGAATGGCAAAAGGTGATCGACACCGATCTGACTGCCTGTTTTCTGATGGCCCAGTACGCCGCCAAGCTGATGGTGGCCCAGGGCAGTGGCCGCATCGTGCATCTGAGCTCGATCATGAACCATGTGGCACGCCCGAACCTGGTGCCCTACGTGGTGGCCAAAGGCGGTGTCTCGGCACTGACCCGCGCCATGGCCGCCGACCTGGCTGGCACTGGCGTGACCGTCAATGCGCTGGCGCCCGGCTACACGCAAACCGAGTTCAGCCAAGCCAAAGATGTGGAATTCAATGCATTTGTCTCGGGTTGGGCACCAGCTCGCCGCTGGGGCCAGCCTGAAGACCTCTGCGGTGCAGCGCTCTTGCTGGCATCTGGCGCGGGAGCCTACATCAACGGTCAAACCCTTTACGTGGATGGTGGCTTCCTGGCCGTCACCCGCTGAAAGACAAACATGGGAGTCGTCATGACGATATCGCCACGGCCCTTTGTGCCTGCAAGCACAGCACCAGCCAAGGTGGCCAAAGGCCCTGGTCTGTTGTTGACTTACCGCACGCTGTGGGTTTCACTGCGGTCCTTTACCGTTTTTTTCCTGTTGTGGTGGCTGCTCCATTGGTGGAACGGCAACCCGCTGCAACTGCCCTCGCCCCTCAAAGTGCTTGAAGCCTTGTGGAGTTTGTTGCGTGAAGGCGAGATCGCCGAGCACGCGTCGGTCAGCACCTTGCGCATGCTGCTGGCGCTCTCGCTGTCGATCGCGGTGGCCGTGCCCCTGGGCTTTCTGATGGGGCTTTCACAACATGCCGAGCAGTACATCGACCCACTGGTCGAAATGCTGCGTCCAATTTCAGGCATCGCGTGGTTGCCTTTGGCGCTGTTCATCTTCGGGGTGGGCGACTTGCTTCCGGTGTTCATCATGTTCTACGTCGGCTTGTTCCCCATCTTGCTCAACACGGTCGCCGGTGTGCGGCAAACCGATGCACGGTTACTGGCCGCGGCGCGCACCATGGGCGTTGGGCGCTGGCCTTTGCTGGTGCATGTACTGGTTCCATCGGCACTGCCTACGGTGATGGTGGGCATCCGACTGGCCTTTGCTGCCAGCTGGGCGGCGATTGTGGCCGCTGAATTGATCGGCTCGCCCAGCGGCTTGGGCTTTGCCATCGAGTGGTACCGACAAATGCTGATGACCCCCAAGGTCTTTGCCTTCATTTTGGCGATTGGTGTGGTCGGTTATGTGTGCGATTTGGGTCTGCGTCGGCTGCAACGCCGACTGACCCCCTGGGCCGAAGGCACAGGAGCCTCATCATGAAAAACATGACATTCGACAACCGCACATCGGTGCTGGTGCGCAACCTCACCTTGCCGGTGTTGCTGATCGTGGTGTGGCATATCTGGGCCAGCACCCTGCCCGCAGGCAGCCCTGCGCCAGCTCCTCTGAAAGTGCTGCAAACCCTGGGTGACATGCTGGGTGCGGGCTCCTTGCTGTCGGCCACGCTACAAAGCCTCGGCCGTGTGGTGCTGGGTTTCGCGGTCGCATCGGTGCTGGGCATTGCACTGGGTCTGTTGATGGGCTCCAGCCCTGCTGTGCGCGAGAACCTGGACCCGATCATCGAGAGCTTCCGCCCGATTGCCCCCATGGCCATCTTGCCGATTGCCATCCTGTGGTTGGGTACCGGCACGCCAACGGCACTGGCCATCGTCGCCTATGCCTCCTTCTTTCCTGTGTTGATCAACACCGTGCACGGCGTCAGCCGTGTAGACCGCAAGCTCGTGCTGGCCGCACACACCATGGGCATCTCGCGCTGGACCATCCTCACACGGGTGGTGCTGCCGGGTGCGCTGCCATCCATCTTGCTGGGCACACGCCTGGCCATGGGTGTGGCATGGACCGCCATCATCGCAGCCGAACTGGCCGTCGGCGCCAAGTCGGGCGGCGGCGGCTCGGGTGGCATTGGCCAGATGATGTTCGTTTTCTACGCCTACAACATTGACCTCAACGCGATCGTCGTCTGCATGGCGGTTGTCGGTGTGGTTGCCCTGCTGATCGACCAGCTGTTCCGTCTGGTTGAAAAGCGCCTGATTCCCTGGAGACCATAACCATGAGCGACAACGCCCAATCCCCAAAACTGCGCCTGACAGGTGTCACCAAAAGTTTCGTTGCGCCGCGCACCGGTCAACGTACCCTGGCCGTGGCCGAGATGAACCTCGACATCCAAACCGGTGAATTCATCTGCATCGTCGGACCTTCGGGTTGCGGCAAATCAACGGTGCTGAACATGATTGCTGGCCTGGACGTCCCCTCTGGCGGCGTCATCGAAAAAGACGGACACCCCGTTCGCGGCCCAGGCGCAGACCGCGGCGTGATGTTCCAGGACTACGCCCTCATGCCCTGGCAAACGGTAGAAGGCAACGTGGGTTTTGGCCTACGTCACGGCACACCAGGCGAAAACCTCAACAAAGAGCAACGCAACCAGCGCATTGCCCACTTCATCGACCTGGTGGGCCTGCGCGGCTCAGAACACAAATACCCGCACCAACTCTCGGGCGGCATGCGCCAACGTGTCGCACTGGCCCGCCTGCTGGCCAACGGTCCGGACATCCTTTTGCTCGACGAACCGCTGGGTGCCCTGGACGCACAAACACGCCTGATTCTGCAAGCCGAGTTGCTGCGCATCTGGGGTGAAACCTCACCGGTCACCGAACGCAAAACCGCCATCTTCATCACCCACGACATCGAAGAAGCCGTGCTGCTGGCCGATCGCGTTGTGGTCATGAGCAGCCACCCTGGCCGCGTGCGTGAGGTGGTCACCATCGACCTACCTCGCCCACGCGCAGGCACCGCACGCACCAACCCGCGCTTTGGCGTGCTGGTCGAACAGATCTGGTCACTCATCCGCGACGAAGCCTACCGCGCCATCGGCGGTGACGAATCCCTTGCCAAACCCACTGAAGAAGCCACCGCCTGAGTGGTCTATCCATCCATGACAAAACCACAGGAGACAAGCATGAACGCACCTCAATTTCCCACCTCCCGCCGTGGCCTGCTCATCGGCAGCGCTGCCGCCGCAGGCCTGTCTGTGGCACCCGCCTTTGTGCGCGCGCAAAACGCACGCCGGGCACTGAAAGTGTCCGTCGGACGCATCCCATGGGCTGCTGGCAATTCGCCCATGAGCCAATACATGATCAACAACAAGCTGATGGAAAAGCGTGCGGCCGAATTCGGCTACGACCTCACCATCGACTGGCGCGAATACCCCACAGCCTTACCCATGGTGGAAGCCATGGTGGGCAACAACCTGGACATCGGCATGTGGGGCAACACACCCATCACGCGCGGCATTTCCAGCGGCTTGCCGATCAGCCTGCTGTGCGTGGGTGAAGGACACCTGCGTTTTCTGATCACCACACGCAAGGGCTCGCCGATCCGCAACCTGCAGGACCTGCGTGGCAAAACCGTGGGCGTGTCGCTGGGTGGTGACCCACAAAGCGCGCTGTTCCAGATGCTGATGTTCGAGCTCGGTGTGCAGGACATCAAGGACACCGGGATCAAGTTCGTCAACATGCCCACCCACGCTCAGGCTGCGTCGGTGCCTACCGGTGTTGATGCCACCTGCACCATCTACCCCGCCTACCTGGCTGCGCAGGCCAGCGGCACGGTGGCTGTTGCCAACTCGTTTGGCTTCACCGAAGAACATTACGACGGCCCGGCAGGCAAGGGCGCAGGCCACATGCTGGCCAGCGTGAAGAAGTCACCCTTCTTCCCCGACGGCTACTACCTGCATCGCTCGTTCTGGATCGGCCGCAATGGCCTGATCGACCAGCACCCGCAAGTGGTGGTGGCATTCCTCATGGCACAGCAAGAAGCGGTGGCTGCGCTGACCGCCATGGATGCGGGCGGGGTGTCGCAACTGGTCAAGGACTACTGGAAGCTAGACGCCGCGCAAGGCGCCAAAGTCGTCAAGGACGATGTGTTGTTCTCGCGTGGCTGGTCCTGGCCTACGGAGAACGATGCACGCGCTGTGCTGGAAACCTCCAAGTTCATGGCCGGCAACAAGGTCATCGACAAGCCTTTGCAATGGTCACAGATCAAGGACGCTTTCTCGCGTTCTGCCCCGCTGATTCGCCAGGCCTATGACCGTCTGGGTGCCAAGCCTGGCAACTCTGAATTCACCCGTACCGATGTGGCCGATTTGCGCGGCCGCCCGGTCTGGGAAATGGACAAATGGTCCGATCGCAGCTGAAATTTTTTAAAACCACGACAGGAGATACCACATGAAAGTCGGATTTATCGGATTGGGTGTCATGGGTGCCCCCATGGCCCTGAACATTCTCAAACATGGCCACGAACTCACCGTGTTCGATCGCAGCCCTGAGGCCGTCGCTCGACTGGTCAAAGCCGGTGCACGCTCGGCGGCCACCGCCCGTGAAGTGGGCGCAGCCAGCGAGATCGTCGTCACCATGCTGCCCGAGCCGCAGCACGTTGAACAAGTCGTGCTGGGCGCCGATGGTCTGGCCGAAGGCCTGCCTGCAGGCGGCATCGTCATCGAGATGAGCACCATCGATCCGGCCACTTCGCGCCGCGTTGGTGATGCCTTGCGCGCACGCGGCATGGAACTGGTGGACTCGCCCGTGGGCAAGACCAGCGAACACGCCGTGAGCGGCACCCTGACCTTGATGGTCGGCGGCAACCAGGCCGCCATCGAGCGCGCCACCCCCGTGCTCAACTGCATGGGCACCGACACCTATTACTGCGGCGGCCCGGGCACCGGCCACGCCATGAAGATGACCAACAACCTGTTGGCCACCACCATCATGGTCGCCAACACCGAGGCCCTGGCCATTGGTGTCAAGAACGGGCTAACGCTGGAACTGATGCAGGAAGTCATGCGCACCACCATGGCCTGGAACCAGCAGTTTGCTGTGGCCATGCCCAAGAAAGCTTTCCTGGGCGACGACAGCCCCGGCTTTGCCATTCGCCTGGCTTGCAAGGACGTGCGCCTGGCCTGTGAAGCGGCCGAACAAATGGGCTTTGAAGCTTCGGTGGGTCGCGGTGCACAAGCCACCATGGACCGTGCCATTGCCATGGGTCTGGGCGATCGCGACACCGCTGCCCTGATGTTCATCCGCGAAAAAGAGCTGGACATCGAAATCCGCCAACGACCGGCTGCCCTTCAAAAGGTCGCGTGAAAGGACGTCCCCGTGCCCGCCTACGTCATCAATGACATGGAGATCACGGACCCGCTGCGGTTCGAGGAATACAAACGCCTGTCGCCCCCCACTGTGGCGGCTTATGGCGGACGATTCTTGGCCCGTGGCGGTGAAGTCTCGCCTCTGGAAGGGGGCTGGCAGCCCAAGCGCCTGGTCATACTCGAATTCCCGAGTGTGGCCCAGGCGCACGCTTGGCTGAACTCGCCCGAATACGCACCGGCTAGACGTTTGCGTCAGCTGTCGGCCAACTCCCGCATGGTGGTCATCGACGGCATGCTGCCCAGCTGACACGCTCGCACACCTGCTCAGCCCTGTTGAGCAGCGTCAGTACCCCACAAGCCTTTCTTGGTTTGTGGGGTGCTTTTTTTCAGCTCAAGCCCGGCAACACGCCATGCTCATTCACAGCAGGGGCGCTGCTCAGCTTGGCCCCATCATCTTGCCAAGGGGTCATGCACGCAGGCGCTGGCACCTCGACGGTCCGGCCGCGCACCTGAATTTGGCGCGTGCGCAATTGAGGATGGTGTATCAAGTCCAGCACCGAATTGATGGAGCCGAAAGGCGTTTGCGCCTCGGTCAAGCGATCAGCCACTTCGCCACCGGTCAGGCCGCCGATCACCGCCTGAATCATGTCTTCGATTTGGTCTCGGTGAAGGCCTCTTGCTGCACTGCTGGCAAAGCGCAGGTCATGCGCCAGCTCAGGTTGCTGCAACACGTGCTGGCAAAAGGCCTGCCATTCACGATCGTTTTGCACGGCCAAAACGACTTCATGACCATCCCGGCAGGTGAAGGCGCCATAAGCGGCAATGCTGGGGTGCTTGAGGCCACCGCGCTGAGGTGCGGCCCGGCCATAGCGTGCCTGCAAATAAGGCACGGCCATGAGCTCTGCCGCTGAATCGAACAAGGACACATGCAAGGCACTGCCCTGGCCCGTGCGCTCACGCAAGAACAGCGCCTCCAGAATGCCCTGTGCCGCATTCATGCCCGCTGCAATGTCACAGATCGACACGCCAATGCGGCCCCAGGGTCCGGGCGCACCGTTGACCGAGACCAAGCCGCTTTCGGCCTGCACCAGCAGATCATAGGCCTTGAGATCTTGCATCGGTCCGATCTCACCATAGCCCGTGATGTCACAGGTGATCATGCGCGGAAAACGCTCGCGCAAGCTGGCCGAGCCCAGCCCCAATCGCTCGGCCGCACCGGGCGCCAGGTTCTGAACAAACACATCCGCCTGCGCCAGCAAGGTCTGCATCTGCGCATGGTCGGCCTCCTGCCTCAAATCCAACGCCACCGACTCCTTGCCCTGGTTGATCCAGACGAAATACGAAGACTCGCCGTACACCTCACGATCGTAGTCGCGTGCGAAATCGCCTTCGGGCCGCTCGACCTTGATGACGCGAGCCCCAGCATTGGCCAGGCGGCTTGAACAATAAGGCGCGGCAACGGCATGCTCTAGCGATACCACCAACAGGCCCTGCAAAGGTTGAAGACTCATGATGCACTCCCTTGTGCTGCCCCATCGGTCTCGGGCAAATGTCCTCGATCACACAAAAAATCCAGCAGCTTGGCCACGGAGGGCATGCCCGCTCGGTCTTTGCGCACACACAGCAGCATGCGACGCTCGGCCCAAGGGTCACTGAAGGGGCGAACCGTCAGATCCAGCCCTTTGGCCAGCACACGTGCGGCCTGCTCCGGCAACAGCCCCAGCCCCAGCCCCGCCTCGACCATGTGGCAAATGGCTTCGAAACTGCGCACCTGAATGCGCAGCTGCAAAGTCCTCTGGGCAATGACGGCCTGTGAAGCCAGCAGCCGGGTCATGGACGAGCCGCCCTCCAGGGTGATCAATTCATCATCCAGCACATCATTGAAACTCAGCGTATCAAAAGCGGCCAGCGCATGGTTGTGGGGCATCACCACCGCCAGGCGATCCTGGCAATAAGGGCGGGTCTCCAGACCCTCAACCGAGGTGCCTTCGACCACGATGCCCACATCGGCTTCAACGGATTGCAATCCGCTCACAATTTCCTGGCTCCAGCGTTCTTGCATGATCACTTTCACATCCGGGTTGTGGTGGGCGAACGCAGCCAGATCGTTGGGCAGGGTGTCGGTGATCACCGAGGTATTGGCCAGCAGGCGCAAGGCGCCTTTGCGGCCGTTGGCATGGTCACGCATTTCAGCCTGCATCTGGTTGAGTTCGACCAGCAAAGCGCGTGCATGCGGCAGCAAGGATGCCCCGGCTGCGGTCATCTCCACGCCGCGTGAAGAGCGCTCGAGCAAAGTGGTGCGAAAGCGGTGTTCCAGCAAAGCCATGCGGCGGCTGGCTGCGGCCAGGCCAATGTGTGAGGCCTCGGCCGCCTTGGTCAGGCTGCGCAGTTCGGCAGCACGAACGAACAAGGCCAAAGAGTCAATATCGGGGAGCATGTTCAGCCTTCGGATGAAAGAGGCAGGTCGATGAGGGCCAGGCCATAGGGCGGCAAAACCAGCTCGACGGGACAGTCACCCAGCTCGCGCCAGGGACTGCTTATGAGTGAGTCTTGGTGCTGCGACCAGGACTGGGCATCCAGCACCGCCCATGACGCCAAGCGATTGCCATCAAGCCAGTGCAGCGTCTGCGCATGCGCGCGGAGGTTGGCCACCAAGATTTGCCAGCATTCCCCATGGCGACCTGCTATGGCGGCCAGGGGCCACGTCGGAGTGGATGTGCCAAGATCGTCCGCCGCTTGCAGCGGGACATTCTGCAGGGTGTGCCAACGGCAACACACTTGTAGCAAAGCGGCCGAAGGTGTCATGTGCCACGCCTCACCGGACGAGTAAAACAAGCCATCCTCACCCACCAGCGGCGGCAAGCTCAAGGCTTGCACTCGGGCATGGGCGGCCGCAGCCAGGTGACCCAGCAACCAGGCCGCGCCAAACAGACCACGACTGCGCGGGTCACGGAACGCCAGGGCCATGCGTTTTTGTCCATCGCTTCGCGGCTGACGGCCCAGCGGGCTAGCACGCGCAGACAAAGCGCTGGGGCCAAGGTGCCAGTCGCGTGCGGGATGCCGACGTCGCGCCGTCTCCAGCATGGACGGTAGGCTTTGCAGTCCATTCATCACAGCCTCGTCATCGGCCCCATGCACGATGGGGCAAACCGTGAACGCCATGAAATCTTCGCCACCGCTGACTTCGAGCCGATTGAGTTGGGCAAAAAAATGGGGCGTGCCACCGCCGATGGCCGAGGCCGGAAAAAGCTCTCGCAAAAAACAGGCAGCCTGTGCGCCACAAGGCAAAGCCACCACCGCAGCGGGCACCACACCAGCCTGCGCCAACTGCTGCGCCAGCGCATGAAAAACCGCATCGGCCTGACCGCCTTGACCGAGTCCCTCCAGGCCGCACACGTCCAGCCGCAGCGAAGCACCTGCGGCTTGCAACAAGGTGCGCATGCCTGACCAATCCACGCCTGCATCCCGTGTGTCGGTCCAAAACGTGAGGTGCAGGAAAGCCGGACGCCACTGCGCCAAAACGTCCAAGACCCAGGCCGTAGGCTGGCGCGTCATGTCGGGGGTCATGGCCAGTCCCAGACGAATGACGGGCGCGGCATCCTGCGTCAAAGGCCAACGCAAGCGTGGCGATGCCACGGCACACGCCTGTTCAGGCGACTGACCTAGCAAACGCAAATGCAACTCACGCGTCCACGACTGACCTTGCCGCAGCACATAGGGCCGGGGCATGCAGTTGGAGCGGCTATAGGTCTTGAAGGAGGCATCCGCGTTGTTGCGCTGGTCCTCCAGTTCGTAATCTTCTCCGGGCAACAAGGCTTCAGCCCAATGACCCGGTGCATATTCGTGACGCAAACCGCGTATGCCCATAAAGGGCGGCCAGGCGGGAACTTCTTGCGGCAAGGTGGACAAGCTGACTCGGCCATCCACATGCCGCACCTCAATGGCACAACCCGCCGCCGACATCGGGTGCATCAGGACCCAGCCACAGCGGTTGCTCAGCAGGTCGTGGCTAGGCATGGCCTGGGCCAGTAAATGCACAGCCCCATCGGCATCACCACGCAACTGCAACGCCAGTTCAATGCGGGCACCCTCAGCAGGCTGGCCCGCCACATCCTCGGGCGCACAAGGGATGTGCCCCCGTAAGGTCAGTGCAAAACCGGCAACCTCGATGTGGTGGTGCTGCACCTCGAACACCGGCTCAGGCGTGCCCCAACCGGCATCCCGAAACAAAAAAGCCAGACCATGCCAGACCTCATGGCCATGGGCATACACCGGCCCCAAACGCCCACCCACCAGCTCCAGCGACAAGGGCCCCGCGCGCAGCGACAGGCGATGCGGCAAGGGCTCGTCACAACCATACAGTGCCAGCCGCTCACGCGCCGACATGGAAGCCTCTCGGGCACATCATCAAATGGTGCGTCCGCCGTCCACCGGCAATTCAACACCCGTGATGAAGGCAGAAGCATCGCTGGCCAAATACAGCGCCGCTTGCGCCACATCGTTCGGGGTCGACATGCGGCCCAGCGGAATGCCTGCGGTGATGCGGGCACGCGCCTCGGGCGAGTCGGCTGTGCCCAGGAACTGCTCGATCAAGCCGGTCGCACCCATCACCGGGCAAATGGCGTTGACACGTATACCATCAGGCCCCAGTTCAGCGGCCATCGACTTCGACAGCAAATTGACCGCGCCCTTGGAAGCGTTGTACCAAGTCAAGCCTGGACGTGGACGCAAGCCCGCCGTGGAACCGATGTTGATGATCGAGCCCTGGCCTTGCTGGCGCAAAATCGGCACCACTGCACGGGTCATGTGATAAATCGACTTCACGTTGACGTTGAACACGCGGTCAAACGTGGCTTCGTCCACATCCAGCATAGGCTGGTTGCGGTGTGTGGTGCCTGCGTTGTTGACCACAATCTGGGGCGCACCGAACTGCTGCACACAGGCATCAACGGCCGCTTGCACATCCTGTGCACGCGACACGTCGCACTTGACGGCGTGCGCAGCGGCGCCAAGGTTGGCGGCCACGGCCTTTGCACGGTCGAAGTCCAGATCGGCAATCAACACGCGTGCGCCTTCTTCGACGAACAGGCGGGCAATGCCTTCACCGAAACCGGCACCACCACCGGTAACGATCGCAATTTTGTTTTGCAAGGATTTCATGTGTTCACTCCTTCAGGGCCAGAGCATCTGGTGCTCGACCGAGATGATGGGCGAGACGTCCTTGGCGAAGTTCGGCAGATCGGCCAGCAAGGTCTTGCCTTCCGGACTGGACAGCGAGCTGACCAAAGCCTCTTCGGAGTCGAACCAGAGCTCGGAAAACCCGTCGTAATCGAAATGCGGAAAACGCGCACGATCCACCAGGTTGACCGAATAACGGCGCAGGCCCGGCAACTTAAGGCACAAGGCAGCGTGGCGCTTGAGCCAGTGCTCAGTGAATTCCTGGTGGCTCATGCCGTCCTTGCATCGCAAGATGCCCAGGCGTTTGACGTAGGTTTTAGGTGTGCTCACAGGTGGTCTCCAATCAGGGTCAAAAAGGGGTTCAAAAAACGGAGGATTTGGTGGCAGCGAACTCGGCTCGCAAGGCCGCACCGTGTTCATCGATGCGTGGAGCTGGTGGATAGTCGGCATCCTCCCACTCCACCTGCCAGGGCAATGCAGGCAGTCGCGCACGCTGCTGCCCGACAGGCATGGCGCGCGTGCGCAATTGCGGGTGCTGGATCAGGTCATAGACCGAATTGACGTTGCCATACGCGGTCTGCGCTGACGTCAAGCGGTCAATGACTTCGCCACTGCCCAGCGCGGCAAAGACCTCGCTCACCAGACCATCGACAAACTCGCGGTGGGCGCAGCGTGCCGCATTGTTGGCGCAACGGGGGTCTTTCAGCAGATCGGGGCGTTTGAGCACCTGACGGCAAAACTCGGCCCACTCGCGCTCGTTCTGGATTGAAATCACCAGCTCACGGCCATCGGCACAGGTGAACACACCATAGGGCGTAATGGACGGGTGCTTGAGCCCAACCCGGTCGGGCGCACGCCCACCGTACTGGGCTTGCAGATAAGGCACGCTCATCAGTTCTGCCGCCGAATCGAACAGCGACACATGCACCCCGCTGCCCTGGCCTGTCACGGCGCGCTGCAACAAAGCTTGCTGGATGCCGATCAGTGCATTCATGCCCGCCGAGATGTCGCACAGCGAAACGCCAATGCGCCCCCAATCGCCCGGTGCACCGCTGACCGAAATCAAACCCGACTCGGCCTGCACCAGCAAATCGTAGGCTTTCATCTCTTGCTGTGAACCGTGCTCACCGTAACCACTGATGTCACAAGTGATCAGGCGCGGATGGCGCTCGCGCAGCTTGGCCGAACCCAGGCCCAGCCGGGCCGCAGCACCCGGGGCCAAGTTTTGCAAAAACACATCGGCATCCGCGATCATGCGCTCGAGCACTGCCAGGTCTTCGGGCTGCTTGAGGTTCAGCGCCACCGACTCCTTGCCGCGGTTGATCCAGACAAAATAAGTGGACTCGCCATGCACATGGCGGTCATAGCCCCGGGCAAAGTCACCCTCAGGGCGCTCGATCTTGATCACACGGGCGCCGGCATCGGCCAGGCGACTGGAGCAATAAGGGGCAGCTACGGCTTGCTCCAAAGCGACCACCAAGAGCCCCGACAGGGGTTTCGGCTGGGCTTTTGCCTGGGTCGCATGGGAGCGGTTCGGATTGGTCATGAACATCTCAGTCAAAGCAGTTTTAAAACTTGTGTTTCGATTGTGGCGACTGCTCCGCCATTGTGGAATTGCCAATGTTCAAAGCGAGCCTTGCCGTGCATGAAACACGAGCCCCTAAATTGAATCGACCCGGAACAGTAGACACCTCTGAGCCTCCAACCTGAGGCCTAATAGGAGGCGCCATGAATCAGAAAAGATTTCCAGAAGAATTCAAGATCGAAGCGGTCCGCCAGTTCATTGAACGGGGTCACACGGTGGCAGAGGTTGCTGCCCGCCTTGAGGTCAGCACCCACAGCCTGTACAAGTGGATGAAGGAGCAGCAATTGCCCCCGGGTCAACGGCAGGAGAACTTTCCCAGACCGAGGAGCTGCGGCGCCTGAAGGCTGAACTCAAGCGAGTGACCAAGGAGCGCGACATCTTAAAAAAGGCCGCCGCGTACTTTGCCAAGCAGTCCGGGTGAGGTACGGCTCGTACCTTTTCCTACATGCGCAGTCTCAGATGCCACCATTTCCCGGGCGGGTGCTGATGCTCTCACCCATCGTGGGCGAATTCACGAGCGATGAAACGCGCACCACGTTTTCGCCACCGCGCCCGACGCGGCTCAAAGAATTGGCCGAAGCTGGACAGTTCCCCGCACCTACCAGGTCTGAGATTCATGTTGGCTCAGAGGACTGGCAAAGCATTCCGGCCAACGTGCAAGCCTTTGGCATGCTGACGGGCATTCGCGTTACCGTTGTCCCAGATGGCGGGCACAACCTGCCCAAGGCCTATGTGGGCGGCTTGCTAGATCAGTGGCTAAAAGGCTGAGATAAGCTCCGATCGCTTTTTCTTCCATCTGCTCCACCAAGTGGTCTGTCGAACTCAAAGAATCGACACACGCATAGGTCGTTGTCGCACAAGGCGATGTGCGTGTGCTGTGGCGAAAGAGTTGGCGTCTCTTTGCAGAGAACAGAGGGCAGAAAAGAGTCAAACTGGCCGTAACGGACCCTGTCCAAGGCATCCCCCCGGCACACGCAGAATGCGTCTGTTCCCCGCGTGTAATGGGGGAAGCACAAATAAAAACGCCCAACCGAGAGGGGTTGGGCGTTGAATCATGGTGGTGGAGTATAGCAGCACCGCAAACACTCATCCCGAAGGTGTGAGGCTTGTTGTCCTGAAAACACCCCCCGAATGAGGAAATCGGGGCGCTTCCAAGGTTTTGCTCTAACTTCCTCGCTGGTTAGGAGAAATTCCTGCCACCACGCGTGTCGGCCACTGAAGGCCAGCAGTCCTGGCAAGCATATAGCGCCATCTGTCACGCACCAAGGCAAAGACTACCCAGGGGTTTAAAAATTTGGTAGACTTCCAGATCTTTTAAACCAAACCCTAGGAGGTATCATGATCGCAGATCGCATTCGGCAAGCACGATTGGCTGCTGGTCTGACCCTGGGTGCTTTGGGTGAAAAAGTCGGTGTCTCGCACACAGCGATCCAGAAGTACGAGAAGGGGTTGCTAACGCCTT